>Ga0316217_10000175_pt1 | contig 97198 bp, 87 predicted proteins | sample 1anoAmetaG_FD_203633 | JGI IMG/M metagenome (GOLD analysis project Ga0316217, IMG submission 203633) | Freshwater microbial communities from Trout Bog Lake, Wisconsin, USA - 1anoA | ecosystem: Environmental > Aquatic > Freshwater > Lake > Hypolimnion/Profundal zone | place: USA: Wisconsin...
GTCGAAGTGAACTTATTTGAGAAAAAACCTATTTCAGCCATGGTTGCTGAAGCTCTTAAGCGAAATCCAGATCCCCTCGGCGGGGACCAGCTGAAATTATTCGAGAATTAACCGGACAGTAGTGAATTCAACACTAAAAGGAGCATGAGCGAGTGAAACAGGAAAACAAACACCTGGAACGGATACTCCTGGTAGACGACGAGGAGGAGATTCTCGACAGCTGCCGGCGCTGCCTCGTCACCAGCGGCTACCGGGACGTACTGACCGTCAGCGACAGCCGCACCGTGCTGGAGCTGCTGTCCCGGCAGGAGGTGTCCATCATCGTGCTCGACCTGCGCATGCCGAACTTGACGGGGCTCGACCTCCTGCCCCAGATCATCTCCCAGTTCCCGCAGATCCCGGTCATCGTCGCAACCGCCAACAACGAGGTCGACACCGTGGTCAACTGCATCAAGGAGGGGGCCTTCGACTACCTGGTGAAGCCGATCGAGGTGAAGCGCCTGCTCACCTCCGTGCGCAAGGCGCTGCAGATGCGCAGCATCTCCAGCGAGCTATCCACCCTGAAGCAGTACCTCTTCACCGACCGGCTGGACCATCCGGAGACCTTCAGCACCATCGTCACCGGCAACAAGAACATGCGGGCGATCTTCCAGTACCTGGAGGTGGTGGCCGGCACCCGGCAGCCGATCATGATCACCGGGGAGACCGGGACCGGCAAGGAACTGGTCGCCCGCGCGGTCCACGAGCTCTCCGGCTGCACCGGGGAGTACGTGGCGCTCAACGCCGCCGGGCTGGACGACAACATGTTCTCCGACACCCTCTTCGGCCACCGCAAGGGCGCCTTCACCGGGGCGGACCAGGCCCGCGACGGCCTCATCACGCGGGCGTCCGGGGGGACCCTCTTCCTGGACGAGATCGGCGACCTGAACGAGATGTCCCAGATCAAGCTGCTGCGGCTCCTGCAGGAGCAGGAGTACTACCCGGTCGGCTCGGACTACATCAAGAAGAGCGACGCCCGCATCGTGCTGGCCACCAACCGGGACCTCCTGGAGCGCATCAAGCAGGGGAAGTTCAGAAACGACCTGTACTACCGGCTCTGCGCCCACCGGGTCCACCTCCCGCCGCTGCGGGAGCGGCTCGACGACATCCCGCTGCTGCTCGAGCACTTCCTGGCCGCGTCGGCCAGCTGCCTGGGCAAGAAAAAGCCCACCGCTCCCCCGGAGCTCACCGTGCTCTTGGCGCTCTACGGTTTCCCCGGGAACATCAGGGAATTCGAGGCGATGGTCTTCGATGCGGTGCTGCGCCACACCGGGGGGATCCTTTCCATGGATGCCTTCCGGGCGACCATAGGCGACGAGCGGCGCCAGGCATCCCGGGCCGAGCCCCCCCGGACGCCCCCCGGCGAGGACGCGCTGAGCGCCATCTTCGGCCATTTCCCGACCGTGCTGGAGGTAGAGGAGTACATGATCCGCGAGGCGATGAAGCGCGCCAAGGGTAACCAGGGGATGGCCAGCAAGATCCTCGGCATGGGGCGCCAGACCCTGAACAAGCGGCTGAAAGGGTAGCCCGCGCAGGCAGACCGGGAAGCAGAGGGGGGTATTCGCCCGAGGCCGGTCAGGTGGCGGCAAAATGCGCCGCCACTATCCCCTGCGCCAGGTCCATCGAGGAGGTGAAGGCGGGGGAGATCGGGTTCAGCACGTGCAGCGACGAGCCGTCCGCCACGACCATGAAATCCATCACCATCTGCTTGGTCTCCCAGTCCACCAGCTGCGGACGGATGCCGACCTTGGTGGCGGAGACCAGGTCGCCCGGCGCCAGCTGCCGCACCAGCCGGGCCGCATCGCGGAAAAACCGGGACGGGAGATACTTCGCCGGCTCGCTCAGGGCGACGCTCCTGAACTGCGGGTTGGCCAGGAAGAGGACCAGATCCTCGTAGGCGATGGCGAAGCCTTCGGCACCTATGCCCGCCAGCACCCCGTAATTCTCCCGGCCAAAGGCGGGTATCGCGGTCGGACCGACATAGACGTCGCCGTGCACGCTGCGGGTGAAGTGGACTCCCAGGAAGGGATTGCGCATGTCGGGGACCGGGTAGATGCTGGAGTTGACCGTGAACGGAGCCTCCTTGCGCAGGAGCCGGTACACCCCCTTGAAGGGGATCAGGCGGTACTGGCCGCCGACCCCGAACAGGCGCGCCACCTTGTCGCAGTGCGCCCCGGCAGCGTTGACGAAGCGGTCGAAGGCGATCTCCCCCTTGCTGGTGAGCGCCCTGCCGCTCCCGCTCAGCCCGGTCAGCCGGCAATCGAGCAGGATCCGCACCCGCCCGGTCGCCTCCAGGTCCTCCTTGAGGCTTTTCAGCACCGCCTTGGGATCGACCACCGCGGTGTAGTGCGAGAAGAGCGCGCGTTCGACCGTCCTGGCGTTGGGCTCGATGCCGGCCAGTTGCGCCTCGTCGATCATCTCCACCTTGGCGCCGTTGGCGGTCGCCCTCCGGTAGAGCTCGTCCAGCACCGGGAGCTCCTCGGGGGTGCGGGTCACGATCACCTTGCCGCTTTCCAGCAGCGGCAGCCCCTTCTCCTTGCAGTAGGCGCGCATCAGGAAGTTGCCGTTCAGGCAGGATTTGGCCTTCAGGCTGTCGGGCGCGTAGTAGATTCCCGCGTGCAGCACCCCGGAATTGCGCCCCGAGGCGTGCCTGCCGAGTTCCGGCTCCTTCTCGATGATCACGATGTCGCCGTGGCCGGTCCTCAGCAGCTCCCGCGCGATGGTGAGCCCTATGATGCCGGCGCCGACGATCAGTATTTCCGCCCTGTCGATGGTCATCCCCTCCTCCTCGAATCCGACTGGAACTATCGGAGCGCCGCAACGGTAACCGAGAAAGCCCGGATTTCGGGGGGGCGAATCACCATTGGCCCGGACCCGCCGGGCTGACATCCGGCCGAACTCACCCCGCCCCCTACCACCCCAGGTTCAACCCTGCCCCAGCCTGCCGCACACCGGGCACCCCTGCATGGAGAGCGGCTGCTCCAGACGGCACTCCGCAAGCAGCGCCCGGTCCTGGAAGATCTCCCGGGTCGGGCCGTCGGCCCGCACCTCGCCCTCCTTCAGCACGATGACGCGGTCGCACAGTTCCAGCACCATGTCGAGGTCGTGGCTGGTGAAGATGCGGGTGTGGCGGAAATCCTTCAAAAGCCCGATCAGCTGCCGGCGCCCGTAGGGGTCGAGCCCGTTGGTCGGCTCGTCCATGACCAGGATGTCGGGCGACATGGAGAGCACCGTGGCGATGGCGACCCGCCGCTTCTCGCCTCCGGAGAGGTTGTAGGGCGCCTTGCCGCAGAGATGCCCGGCCCCCACCAGCTCCAGCGCCTGCGTCACGCAGCGGTCCAGGTCGCCCCCCGAAAGGCCGAGGTTCAGGGGCCCGAAGGCGACGTCGTCGTACACGGTCGGCATGAAGAGCTGGTCGTCGGGATCCTGAAAGACCATGCCGACCGTGCGCCGGATCTGCGGCAGGGTCCCCTTGTTGAGGGGGAAGTCGCCGATCTGGATCTCGCCGGCGCTGGGCGCCAGGTAGCCGTTGAGATGCAGCAGGAGCGTCGACTTGCCGGCGCCGTTGGCGCCGATGATGGCAACCGACTCGCCGTGGGTGATGCGGAAGGAGACGTCACGCAGGGCCGCGGTGCCGTCGGGATAGACGTGGCGCAGGTTCTTCACTGCTACGATATGATGACTCATGAAAACAATCCCGTAACCAGCGACCCGAGCAGCCGGGTGGCGTTGTGGAGCCGCAGGGCGACGAAGAGCGCCGACCAGCCGGAAAGGTAGAGCAGTTCGGCCGCCCCGAAGCGAAATTGCTGGCGGGTCTGGAAGCTGCCGGTGAAGCCGCGCGCCAGCATGGCCATGTGGACCCGCTCGGCGCGCATCCAGGTCCGCAGCAGCAGCGTCCCGAGCAGCGGGCCGTAGCTCCCCAGCCCCTGCCCCTTTTTCCCGAAGCAGCGCAGCTCTCGCGCCCGCGCGGCGCGCCCCCCCTCTTCGGTCAGGACGAAGAGGTAGCGGTAGAGAAAGATGAGCTGGACCGCGAAGGCGTTCGGCATGCCGAGCCGCTCCATGGCCCGGCAGATGGCCGGAAAGCCGGTCAGCGCCACCAGGACGAGCGCAGCGGCCACGGTCAGCGCGGCCCGCGCCACGATGGAGGCGCAGGAGATCCAGCCGCCGGAGACCGCCAGCGGCCCGAGATGCAGCAGCACGGAGCGATCGAAGACCGGGTTGAACATGCCGACCGCCAGGGCGAAGGGGCAGAGCAGCGCGACCTTCCTGGCGAGGTAGCCGACAGGGAGGTCGCCGGCGCCGGCGAGGACAGCAGGGAAAAGGAAGAAGGGGATCAGCGCTGAGAGCTCGTACCTGCCGAAGGAAACGACCGAGACGATGAAGACGAGAGTCGCCAGCACCTTGGCGCGGGGGTCCAGCCGGTGCAGCGCCGTGTCACCGGCCGCGAGCCGGTCCAGGCGCTTGAAATCGAGCAATGCACCGTCAATGGAGGCCATACACCTTGCGCACGTTGCGTTTTTTCAGGAAAAAGCCGCACAGCAGCACCAGCAGCAGCGTCACCAGGGTGCCGACCAGCCCGGCGAGGCCGGAAGCGGGAAGGACGCTTGCCGCAGGACGGGATTGTTCCGCAAGGGGGGCCCCACCCGTTTCGGCGGGCTTTCCGAACTGGTAATCGGGGAGCAGCGCGATTTTTTCCTGCAACAGCGCGAGGGATCGGTGCACCCCGAACTGCGGCCCCTGCAGCTGCGTGCCTCCCGTCAACCTGGCGATGGCCCACTCAAGGCCATCGGGATCCTTGGAGGCGAAGGCGGAGACCACTCCTCCGGTGACGAGCGCGGCGAGCAGGAAGCCGACCAGCACCCGGCGCACCGGATGCTCGCCGATGGGACGCGCCTCCAGGGCGCTTTGCAGGATTTCCGGGCGCGCCTCGCGCACGAAGCTGACCACCGCCACGGTGACCAGACCCTCGACCACGCCGATGGCCAGGTGGATCGGCTGCATCAGCAGCAGGAAGGTGGTGAACGGCAGGGAGGAGATGCCCGAGGCGAGCGTTTCCAGCACGACGGCAAAGGGCCCCAGCTGGAGCCCGATCAGGGCCGAAATCATGGTGACCGCCGTCAGGCGGGCCCGGCTCGGATCCGTTCCGATCAGGCGCCGGTAGAAAAGGGGGTACACGACGAAGGCGGGGAAAAAACCCATGTTGAAGATGTTGCACCCAAGCGCGAGCAGGCCGCCGTCCGCGAAAAAGAGCGCCTGTACCACCAGCACGGAGGCGATGGTGAGAAAGGCGGCGCACGGGCCGAGCAGGATGGCGAGCAGCAGACCTCCGCCCAGGTGCCCGCTGGAACCGGTTCCGGGAATGGAGAAATTGATCATCTGGGCGGCGAACAGGAAGGCGCCCAGGACTCCCATGAGCGGCACTTTGCGGTCGTCGAGTTCACCGCGCACTTTGGCGGAGCAGTAGGCGATGGTCCCCGCCGAAACCGCCCACATCCCCCCACCGACCGCCGGCGATAGCAACGCATCTGCCATGTGCATAACGACACCCTCCCGAACCAGGCTGCGGAGCGCAGCCACAGTAACACGATTAAATGTTTCGTGCTACTGAACCAATACTCCATGGTCCGCCCTCTGTCAAGAGGGTTTTAATTGATGTTTGTATACGGTACCCGCAGTGCCGCGAGGCGTATTCAGTCGAGGACGAATCCAAGGGACCGAGGCCCTGACAATCCAGCTCCTTAAGCCGCCGGGAGGCGGCACTGACCCGACCAAACGACTGCTGTCGTGTCAGCCTCTGGAGCGCCTGCTCTGTGAAGCGGGAACGACTGCCACACTCATTCGCCCTGTTCAGGTGTACAGTCGTAAAATGGAGGTAAAATAAGTCAGAGGCAGGTATCTATGCCGTTAACTATGCCGTTTCTCGGCTGTGCAATCCACACCTGAAAGCAAAGGAGAGCGAACATGGAAGAGGACAGCAAGTGCCCTGTGACGGGCGGAGTTGACAGACCTGACGCCCGAAGCGGCAGATCGAACCGGGACTGGTGGCCCAACCAGCTGAACCTGAAGATCCTGAGTCAGAATTCTCCCCTGGTCGACCCGATGGGGGGTGAATTCAGCTACAAGGAAGAATTCAAGAGACTCTACCTGGCTAGCCTGAAGAGGGACCTCTTCAGGGTGATGACCGACTCGCAAGCGTGGTGGCCGGCCGACTACGGCCACTACGGGCCGCTCTTCATCCGGATGGCGTGGCACAGCGCGGGGACCTACCGCACCGGCGACGGCCGAGGCGGCGCCTCCTCGGGTACTCAGCGCTTCGCGCCGCTCAACAGCTGGCCGGACAACGTGAACCTCGACAAGGCGCGCCGCCTGCTGTGGCCGGTCAAGCAGAAATACGGCAGGAAAATCTCCTGGGCCGACCTGATGATCCTCGCCGGCAACTGCGCCCTGGAGTCTATGGGGTTCAAGACCTTCGGCTTCGGCGGCGGGCGCCAAGACGTCTGGGAGCCCGAAGAGGACATCTACTGGGGGGCCGAGGAGACCTGGCTGGGAGACAAGCGCTACAGCGGCGACCGGAACCTCGAGAACCCTCTCGCCGCCGTGCAGATGGGGCTCATCTACGTGAACCCGGAGGGCCCGAACGGCAACCCGGATCCGGTCGCCTCCGGCCGTGACGTCCGGGAGACCTTCGCACGCATGGCGATGAACGACCAGGAGACCGTCGCCCTGATAGCCGGCGGGCACACCTTCGGCAAGTGCCATGGCGCCGGGGACGCGGCGCTGGTCGGTCCGGAACCCGAGGCCGCCGGCATCGAGGAGCAGGGACTCGGCTGGAAGTGCGGTTTCGGCACCGGCATGGGGTGCGACACCATCGGCAGCGGCATCGAGGGGGCCTGGAAACCGAACCCGACCACCTGGGACATGGGCTATCTGAAGGTGCTGTTCAAATACGAGTGGGAGCTCGTCAGGAGCCCGGCCGGCGCCCATCAGTGGCTGGCCAAGGACGTGGCCGAAGAGGACATGGTGGTCGACGCACACGACCCTTCCAAGAAGCACCGGCCGATGATGACCACGGCGGACCTCTCGCTGCGCAACGATCCGATCTACCAGCCGATCGCCCGGAGCTACCTGCAGAACCCCGAGAAGTTCCAGGACGCCTTCGCCCGCGCCTGGTTCAAGCTGACCCACCGCGACATGGGTCCGCGCTCGCGCTATCTCGGTCCCGAAGTGCCTGCGGAAGAGCTGCTCTGGCAGGACCCCGTCCCGGCGCTCAGCTATGGGTTGATAGACGAGCATGACGTAGCCGGCCTCAAGGGGAAGCTGCTCGCCTGCGGGCTGTCGGTCTCCCAACTGGTCTCGACGGCCTGGGCGTCGGCCTCCACCTTCCGCGGCTCCGACAAGCGCGGCGGGGCGAACGGAGCGCGCATCCGCCTGGCGCCGCAGAAGGACTGGGAAGTCAACCAGCCCGCCCAACTCTCGACCGTGCTGCAGACCCTGGAGGGGATCCGGAAGGAGTTCAACGGCGGCCAGACGGGCGGGAAGCAGGTCTCCCTCGCGGACCTGATCGTTCTGGGCGGCTGCGCGGGAGTCGAGCAGGCGGCGAAAAACGCCGGCCACCAGGTCTGCGTTCCCTTCGCGCCGGGACGCACCGATGCGTCCCAGGAGCATACCGACGTGGAGGCGTTCGCCGTACTGGAGCCGGTTGCGGACGGATTCCGCAACTACCTCAAGACCAGCTACACCGTATCGGCGGAGCAGCTGCTGGTTGACCGGGCGCAGCTGCTGACGCTGAGCGCCCCGGAGATGACGGTGCTCCTGGGCGGCCTGCGGGTCCTGAACGCCAACTTCGGACAGTCCCCGCACGGCGTCTTCACCAGGCGGCCGGCGCACCTCACCAACGACTTCTTCGTGAACCTGCTCGACATGGGCACCAGGTGGCAGGCGGCACCCGGAGCCCACGACCTGTTCGAGGGGCGTGACCGCGCGACGGAAGAGCTCAAGTGGACCGGCACCCGTGTCGACCTCGTCTTCGGCTCGAACTCGCAACTGCGTGCACTGGCTGAAGTCTACGGATGCCAGGACTCCCAGGAGAAGTTCCTGAGCGACTTTGTCCGGGCCTGGAATAAAGTCATGAACCTCGACCGTTTCGACCTCGCCTGACGGTGGCGCTATCCTCCCCCTCCCTTGACGGGAGGGGGTCGCCCCTTCCCTTGCCCCCCTCCCCCTTCCCATACACCCTCGAGGGGGGAGGGAGGTTTGCCTTTCCCCAAAAAGCGCGCTCAACCAAATCCGGTAAAACCAATCCCGGAAATAATTCCGCAATCTTGACTTGACAAGTAAATCGAAATCATTTCTATTTAAGCAGGGAACCACAGGCATGAGTTCCGGGTACAACGTTGGCCCGGCTCGGGGCGGGGCCTTGCATCACCCCACCCTCCCCTCACCGGGCCCAGAAAACGCGACATTTATCGGAGAACACAGCATATGAAACGGATAGTGATCGGGCTGACCCTCCTCTGCCTGACGGGAGCCGTGCTCGGCTGCCAGAAGCAGCAGGCGCGAGAGCCGGAGCCGGGAAACAAGAAACTGACCGTCGTGACCACCCTGTTCCCGCTGTACGATTTCGCCAGGGCCGTCGCCGGCGACAAGGCCACCATACAACTGCTGCTTCCGCCCGGTGTCGAGCCGCACAGTTTCGAGCCGAAGCCGGAGGACATGGTCCGGGTCAGCAAGGCGGACCTGGTCGTGTACACCAACGAGTACATGGAGCCCTGGGCCGTGAAAATGCTGCAGACCATCGCCGCCAAGCCGGTGATCGTCGACGCGAGCAAGGGGGTGGCGCTGCTCAAGGCCGGCCCCGAGGAAGCGGCCGAGCAGGCGCACGAGGGAGGGCGCCGCGGCGGCATGGATCCCCATATCTGGCTCGATTTCGCCAACGCCCAGACCATGGTGCGGAACATCGCCGACGGCCTGATCGCCAAGGATCCCGCCAACAAGGATTATTACCTCGCCAACGCGCGCGCCTACCAGCAGGAACTGGCGCAGCTGGACCAGGAGTACCGGGCCGGGCTGGGCAATTGCGGCAAAAAGGAATTCCTGCACGGGGGTCACTTCGCCTTCGGTTACCTCGCGAAGCGCTACGGGCTCAAGTACCTCTCAGCGCAGGCCCTCAATCCGGACTCGGAGCCCACGCCCGCCAAGATCGCGGAACTGATCAGGGAGATGCGGGCCAACGGTCTCAAGTACGTCTACTGCGAGGAGCTCCTCTCCCCAGCGACCGCCGAAATGATCGCCAGGGAAACCGGTGCCAAGGTGCTGCTCTTAAACGGCGCCCACAACATCAGCAAGGAGGATTTCGACAAAAAAGTCACCTTCGTCCTCCTCATGCGCCAGAACCTGGTGAACCTGCGCCTGGGGTTGCAGTGCCAGTAGCGGCGTGACCGATGTTTCACAGAGTACCACTCATACTGCCTGGTTCGCCCTTTCGCTGCCGCCGTTCCCCCGGCTGGGTCGGGGTGAGGAGGAGCCCAGGGGGGACACGGCTATAGAGCAACATCTCCAGTGGTCTTCACGGGCCGGTCACTCTGTTTGGGCACCGGTCGCGTGAGACCAAAAAAGTTCTATACAGCTTCCCCAAAATATGACATGAATATGCCGGTTCGCCGGTCGACATTGGGACTCCTTTGTGTCAAACCGGTGATCAGAATATTCCGTAGGACGTACCAGTATCAAGGTGGCATTCCCTCCGATCAAGAAACACAGGAGCTAGCTGATGACGAAGATACTTGTCGTTGACGATCATTTCATCGTGCGCAAGGGGCTGGTGTCGATCCTCACCGAGCCCCCCGACACGGTCGATGTGGACGAGGCGGGAAGCGGCGAAGAGGCGCTTGCCAAGGTGCAGGAAGCGGAGTACGAGCTGGTCCTTTTGGACATCGCGCTTCCCGGCAAGAACGGGCTGCAGGTTCTCAAGGAAATGAAGGTCCTCAAGCCGGCGCTTCCCGTGCTGATGCTCAGCATGCATCCTGAAGAACAGTACGCGGTGCAGTCCATGCGCGCCGGCGCCTCCGGGTACCTGACCAAGGGGAGCGTTGCCGACGAGCTCATGCTCGCCATACAGAAGGTGCTGTCGGGCGGAAAATACATCGGTGCGCCTTTCGCCGAGAGACTGGCCTACGGCCTGATCAACACCACGGAGAAACCGCTGCACGAGACCCTTTCCAACCGTGAGCGCGAGGTGCTGCTGCTGATCGCCTCCGGCAAGGCGCCGAGGATGATCGCCTTGGAATTGTCCCTCAATGTAAAAACGGTCAACACGTTCCGCGCCCGTTTGCTGCACAAGATGAAGCTGACGAGCAACGTGGAATTGACCCGCTATGTCATAGAGCACAACCTGTTGGACTGAATGCCATACGGCTATCCCGACAGGCCCTGTCCTGGCAGCTCCGACAGTCTCCGCACCCTCCACTACACCCTCGTTACCACCGGGATTTCATGTTGAGCCACGGACAGCGCAAACTCTTGCTCCATTCACGACAGGCAGTCCTGACCCTGCTGCTCCTGGCGCTGCTGGTGGTCGCCCCCGAAGCCAGGGGAGAGTCCCCGGCTCCCAAGCAAGCCGAAATCGCGGCGATCCTGGCACGCCTCGATGCCGCCTATGCCAAGGTCGATAGCTACCAGACGGCGATGGAGGTGCGCGAGTACCGCAAAGGCAAGTACCAGGAATCAAAGCGGTTCCTTTACACCTTCAGGAAGCCGAATCAGCTGCGGATCGACATGCAGTCCCCCCAGCCGGGCACGATCCTCGTGTACCCGGACCGGGGCGGCAAGGTCACCTTGCGGCCCGGCGGCTGGACCGGGTTCGTGACGCTGCACCTGGCGCCGGACAACTCCATGCTCGCTTCCGGGTCGGGGCAACGCATCGACCAGTCCGATTTCGGCCTGCTGCTGCGCAACATGCGCCACAGCCTTGCCGAGCGGCGGCGCGGGGAAATCGGCCTGTCCGAGTCCGAGGGGCGGGTCAGCATCGAGGTGTTGGCCGACGACCATTTCCTCCCGGGTGTCCAGACGCTGTACCGTTTCGTCATCGACTCCTCCCGCTGGCTCCCGCTGGAGGTGCATGAATCGACGCCGGGGGGAGCGCCCAAAAGGGTCTCCAGGTACGGCAATCTGAGGACCTCCCTGACGGTCAGCGACAGCTTCTTCCGGGTCGAGTGAATAAGGTAAGTCTGCGACAGATCCAAGGTTCTTCCGTCAAGACGGCTGCGGTAGCAGAAGCGTCCGGATACTGGCTACTTGCACGGCCTCAAAAAAACCTTCCTCCCCCCTCGAGGGCCGGAGCGCAGGGGCACCCACTGGTCGCGACTGATTGCACCGGCACAAGCCACCTCCCTCCCCCCATGCGGGGGAGGGTCGGGGTGAGGGGGAAGGCGCCATTCACGACTCAGTTGGCGACGCGATTGAAAGTCGGCCTAAACCTGGTACAAAAGGCACTACTTCGAACGAGGAGGTCTCAATGAAAAGGTTACTGTTCCTGCTGTCTGTGTCATTGATATTCACCTGTGTCGCAGCTTTAGCTCACGAGAAGGTTGAAGATCCCCAGTCATGCGAGCAGTGCGGCATGGACCGCACAAGATTCGCCCAAAGCAGGGTGGTGATCGTCTTCAGCGATGGAGAAAGAGTCGGCACCTGCAGCCTGCACTGCGCAGCCACCGAAATAAAGGCAAAACCCGAAAAATTTCTGAAGTCGCTGCAGGTGGCCGACTGCAAAAGCCGGGAACTGATCGACGCCAGGACCGCGGTCTGGGTCATAGGCGGCGCCAAGAAGGGTGTCATGACCAGGCTGCCCAAATGGGCCTTCGCCTTGAAGGAGGATGCCGAGGCCTTCACCAGGGAGAACGGGGGGAAACTTGCCGGTTTTGACGAAGCGATGGCCTTGGCACGGGGCGAGCAAAAATGAGGTGGGTTGGCTAGACTGGATGGATTAGATGGATGAGGCTGGAACTGTTCCCGGAGCTACCAGGCTCTGCCGGAGCCGCTGCCGCAGGTACGCCGGTAAATACCCGCATACCGGCGTACCGCTTTTCCCCGCTTGCCCAGTGGCGCATGCGCCGGACCCGGCCAAGCTGCGGAGGGAGCGAACCGCCCCTGGAGGGCTCCCTCCAAGGCTAATTACCCTCGGTTCTTACCGCTGAAAGGCGGCGGACTTCCCAGCGGTTCGACGCGGCGTCGAAAACCGGCGCTTCTCCACGCCCGCAGCTGGGGGGAGCGATGGTCGTCGCATCAGGCGGGACCAGATGGCATCCGGGTTTCATCGGCATAGCGTCGGCGAAATCCTCGCCCTGGTAGACTCCGGTTTCCGTATTGAAGAGATAGATTTTCATGGCGACACTCCCAGGCAGATTTCTGTTGTACCTGGTTATAACCATAGCGCCTTCAACCTAAAGATGGTGTCAAGATGATCTGCAATGATGTTAAGAAGTCATAAAGACCGGTGATCCCCCCCTAGCGGTGGCCGGGCGCTAGCCAAACGGGAGCGTTATGATGACGCGCAGCCCGCCGCCTTCCCGGTTTTCCGCCCGAATGCTCCCGCCATGCGCCTGCACGATCCCCTTGCAGATGGAAAGGCCGAGCCCCGTCCCCCCCGCCCCCTCGGGGACCGGGACCCGGTAGAATTTGTCGAAGATCCTCCCGAGGTTGGCCGGGGACACGCCGGGTCCGCGGTCGGCGACCTCGAGTTCCAGATGGCCGTCGGCGACCGCGGCGGCGATCTGGATGCCGCTTTCCGGCGGCGCGTACTTCAGGGCGTTGTCGACCAGATTCACCAGGACCTGGGTCATCAGGACCATGTCCATCTGGACCTCGGGAAGATCCGGTGGGAGCCGCACCTCGACGCCGCGCGAGCCGATCTGCGACTCCAGGGCCACGAGGGCACAGCCGACCAGGTCCTGGATGTCGCAGGGATCCTGCTTGAGCTTCAGTGCGCCGGCCTCCAGCCGGGTCATGTCGAGCAGGTTGCCGACGAATCGGTTCAGCCGCCCCGCTTCCTCCCAGGCGGCGTCCAGCAAATCGGCGCGCGACTCCTCCAGCAGGTGGCTCCCCTTGTCCCGCAGCGCCCCCAGGGCGCCGGTTATGGAAACCAGCGGGGTGCGCAGGTCGTGGGACACCGAGTTCAACAGCGCCCGTTCCAGGCTCTCGCGGGCCTGGAGGATCTGGGCCTGCTCGGCCTGTTTGCCCAGATGCACCCGGTCGATCGCCAGGGCCGCCTGGGTGGCGAAGGCCTGCAGCAGCATCCGGCTTTGCGGCGAGCCGTAGTCCGCCTCGTCGGCCAGCTCCACCCCGAGGATGCCGAGCACCTCGCCGGTCGTCTGCAGCGGCAGGTAGAGGAGCCGGGCCGAGCCCAGGGTCTCCGTCCCCCGGCCGGCCAGGGAGCGGTTCCTGAAGGCCCAGTCGGCGACGGCGAGCTCCTTCACCCCCAGCGCCAGATCGCTGCTGGCCCCCCGCACCACCAGGCGCTCGCCCTCCGGCAGCAGCACCACCAGGCGCGCCCGCAGGCTCTCCTCGATGTTCCTGACCACCGCGTCCAGGATCCCCCTTTGATCGGAAGCGACCGTCAGGTCCCGGCTCAGGTAGTAAAGGCTCGCCGTCTGGACTTCGCGCACCCGGATCGCCTCCGCCCGCTCGCGGGCCTGTGACACCAGCGTGCTGATCACCACGCCTACGGTGAAGAGCGCCGCGAAGGTGACCAGGTACTCCGAGTCGGTGACCGCCAGGGTGAAGCGGGGCGGGACGAAGAAGAAGTCGAAGGCGAGCACGCTCAGGATGGCGGTCAGCACCGCCGGCTTGCGCCCGAGCCGGGTCGCCGCCAGCACGACCGCCAGCAGGTAGATCATGACCAGGTTGGTCGGCCCCAGGAAGCGGTGGGCCGGCTGGCAGACCAGGGTGGTCGCCAGCACCAGGAGCAGGCTCTTCAGGTAGGCCGGCCAGCTGCCGACGGGCTTCTTCTGCCGCGGCACCCCGGCTGCCGACTTGGCGTCGTGCCGCTCCGCGCTGGCGATGCTCACCACGTAGACGTCGATGGTGCCGGAGAGCCGGATGATCTGGTCCACCAGCGGCTGGCGCAGGAATTCGCGCCAGCGGGGCTTGGCGGGTTTGCCGACCACGACCTTGGTGATGTTGTTCTTGAGGGCGTAGTCGATGAGCGCCTCGGCGACGGAGGTCCCGGTGACACTCGCCACCTGCGAGCCGAGGCTCTCCGCCAGACGCAGGTCGCGCCAGACCTGCGCCCTGTTCTCCCTCTCGTTCCTGCTGCCGCCCGGGGTCTCGATGTACACGGTGTGCCAGGGGGATTTCAGCTCGTCGGCGAGCCTGCGCGTGGTCCGGATCAGCCGCTCGGAGTAGGGGCTGCCGGAAACGCAGACCAGGAGCTTTTCGGAAACCGGCCAGGGCCCTGCGATGGAGCGCGACTCCATGTAGGCGCGCATCTGGTCGTCGACCCGGGAGGCGGCACGGCGCAGGGAGAGTTCGCGCAGCGCCATCAGGTTTCCCGGCTTGAAGAATTTCTCCGCGGCCAGCGCTGCCTGCTGCGGGATGTAGACCTTCCCCTCCTGCAGGCGCTGCAGCAGCTCCTCGGGCGGGATGTCGACCAGACGAATCTCCACGGCGAGGTCGAGCAGCCGGTCGGGTACCGTCTCCCGCACCACGATCCCGGTGATCTGGGCCACCAGGTCGTTCAGGCTCTCGAAATGCTGGATGTTGACCGTCGTGTAGACGTCTATCCCCGCAGAGAGGAGCTCCTCCACGTCCTGCCAGCGCTTCTGGTGGCGAGAGCCCGGGGCGTTGGAGTGGGCGAGTTCGTCCACCAGGGCGATCTCGGGCCTGCGGGCGAGCACCGCGTCCAGGTCCAGCTCCTGGAGCTGCACCCCCTGGTACTCGACCCGGGCGCGCGGGACCACCTCCAGCCCCTCCATGAGCAGATCCGTCTCGGCCCTGCCGTGGGACTCGACGTAGGCCGCCACCACGTCCCGTCCGTCGCGCTTGCGCTGCTGCGCTGCCTCCAGCATGGCGTAGGTCTTGCCGACGCCCGCGGCATACCCCAGGAAAATCTTCAGCTTGGCCCGCCCGCTCTCGGCCTCCTCGGCCTTGGCGACCTTGAGGAGCGTGTCGGGGGAAGGACGTTTTTCGTCGTCTGTCATAAAGAGCCTTGTGACCGGGGAATGTTCGTGGAGTTCCAGCTGGCAGCCGCCGGCCGCGCTCAGGAAGAGACGTCGTCAACCTTGGGACATGCGTCGGCGCAGGTCGGGCAGGCTCCCGGACAGGGCTCGATCTGAACCAGGACCTGGCTATGCGGCAACTGCCGCCCGATTTCGGATCTCAACACATGGCTCAGCGCGTGGCCTTGTTCGACGGTCATCTGCTTGGGCACGACCAGATGCATGTCGATATGACGGACATGACCTGATTTGCGGGTGCGCAGCTTGTGGTATTCGACGAAGCGCCCCATGTACTGTTCCATCACGCCGTGAATCAGCGCTTCCTCGTCATCGGGAAGCTTCACGTCGAGTATGGGAGTGAAGGCCGTCTGGGTGAGATCCCAGGCAGCCTTGACAATCATGAGCGCTACCATGATGGCGACAACAGGGTCGAGCATGGCAATGCCGGAGAGTTTAATGGCGACGAGTCCTCCCAAAACCCCGGCGGAGGTGTAAACATCGGTTCTCAGGTGCATCGCGTCGGCTTTGAGAGCCACTGAATCGGTCGTGACCGCCACGCTCATCAGATGCCGCGAAATGAGGAAGTTTGCCACGGCGGAGACCGCCATCACCGCGGCACCCAGGCCGAGGCGTTCGACCTCGAACCTCCCCGCCAGCAGCTTCTGGACGGCCTCCGACAGTATGTAGAGGGCGGCGCCGAAGATCAACAGGGCTTCCACCGTCCCGGCGACATTCTCTATCTTGCCATGTCCGAACTGGTGCCGGTCATCGGCAGGCTTGCCTGATTCACGGACAGAATACCAGGCAATCACCGCTGCCACCAGATCGATCCCGGAATGCACCCCCTCTGAGAGAATGGAAACCGAACCGGACAGTATTCCGACGACGACCTTGGCAACGACCAGCACCGTGTTGGACAGCACCGACAGCCGGGCCGCCCGGCGCTTCAACTTGTCATGTTCCATTGAAACCAATGTACTGCTCCCCTTGCTTTATGGTCCGGATGAGCAAAGGTTACCACAAAGGGCTGCCTGCCCGAAACGAAATCTGTCGTTTTCGAGACCGGTGCCCCCCTGACAATGCGGCGCGCGGCAGACCGTCAGTCAGATTTTACGCCATCAGTTCCTCGCCCGTTGTTACGGTGCTGCAAGCGCTCCGACTGTCAGGACGGCTTCCCGTACAGCTTGCACAGCGCTAGATTGAGTTCCAGGACGTTGACGAATTTTTCCCCGGCGAGACCGTTTAACGGCGCGGCAGCACTCTGCAGCACGATCTGCTCGATCTCCCTGCGGACCTGCGCCGGGTCCTTTTTCAGATTGGCAGCCCATTTCGCGGCGACGCGGTCCAGCTGGTACTGTGCGTTTAGCAGCGTGATATGCGGATCGAGCCCGGAGGCGGAGGTGGTAACCAGGTCACCGGGAAGGTCAAGGAGGCCCGCATCCGGGTGCTCCTGGCGCCACATGTCGAAGAAGATGGACTGGATGTCCGAGCCGACCTGGACCGGTTCTACCAGCGTCAGGTCTTTGCCGTCGGCCCCCTTTCTGGTCACGGCGCACGGGAATTTGCCGGGGAACTCGTTGGAGAAATCCTTGAAGAACACCACGGCCAGGTCGGCCGGCTTTGGCCTGGGGGTGGCCGGATTGTCCTTGATATACTGCGTCACGACCGCGGGTTTCCTTTTCGCCCACTGGTCCACGAAGGCGGCGTTTTTCGGATCGGCGCCGGTCCAGGCAGAGGCGAGCGAGTTGTGCAGGTCCGCCCACTGGGCGACGAGATGCGGCTTGCCCTGAAAGCTGTCCCTCTGGAACCACTGCTCCAGGTCCGGCGCCACCGGTTTTCCTGCCTGGGTTCCGCCTTTGTACTGCACGATCGGACCGATCACGCGGGCCACGCGGTCGCGCAGCGCGTAGTTGGAAGGCGCCAGGGATGAGGAAGCCGAGGCCGAGGCGTCATAGGAGGGCGAGGAGGGCCGGGGCTGAAAGTATTCGTCCTTGGTGAAGGGCTGGGCAATAAGCTTCGACCCGACCACCCCGCCGTCCGGCCCCTTCAGCATGCTGCCGTTGGCCTGAAAGGGAAAGGCTGTCTGTCCGATGGCCCACATTGCCAGCGGATAGATGACGCAGCAGACGACAACTGAATAGACCAAAAGCAACATGCTCTTTGAAAGATGGCGCAACATTATCCTATCTCCTTTGCGTCCCTCTGAGTGGCCACGGCTAAGTAACTCAACGACTCAACGGCTCAACGACTCAACGGCTCAACGACTCAACGGCTCAACGACTCAACGACTCAACGGCTCAACGACTCGACCACTCAACCGTTTTAACTGACAAGGTGCAATCCGGCCATGACCATGTCGATCAGCTTGATGCCGATGAAGGGTATCACCACCCCGCCGAGTCCCCAGATCAGCAGGTTGCGGCGCAGCAGCGCGTCGGCGCCGAGCGGCCGATAGACGACCCCCTTGAGCGCGATCGGTATCAGCACCGGAATGATGAGCGCGTTGAAGATGACCGCCGAAAGAATGGCGGAGGTCGGCGAGTGCAGCTGCATGATATCGATCGGCTTCAGCCAGGGGAGCGTTCCCGCGAAGAGCGCCGGGATGATGGCGAAGTATTTCGCCACGTCGTTGGCGATGGAGAAGGTCGTCAGCGAGCCGCGCGTCATCAGGAGCTGCTTGCCGATTTCGATGGTCTCGATCAGCTTGGTCGGATCGCTGTCCAGATCCACCAGGTTGGCCGCTTCCTTGGCCGCCTGGGTGCCTGCGTTCATGGCCAGCGCCACGTCGGCCTGGGCGAGCGCCGGCGCGTCATTGGTGCCGTCGCCGGTCATGGCCACCAGGTGGCCCGCCGCCTGCTGCTCGCGGATATAGGCGAGCTTGGTCTCTGGGGTTGCCTGCGCGATGAAGTCGTCGACCCCGGCGCGCGCGGCGATGGTGGCCGCGGTAAGCGGGTTGTCCCCCGTTATCATGACCGTCTTCAGCCCCATCTTCCTCAGCCGCTCGAAGCGCTCCCGCATGTTGGGCTTCAGGATGTCCTCCAGGGCGATCACCCCGACGATGTCCGCGCCGTCGGCGACCACCAGCGGGGTCGCCCCCTGGCTCGCCACGCTGGCGACCAGTGTGGCGAGATCGGGCGGCACGACCCCCTGGTTCCCCTGGGCGAACTTGATGATGGCGTCCGAGGCTCCCTTGCGGATGCGTTGCCCGTCCGGCATGTCGGCCCCGCTCATGCGGGTCTGCGCCGTGAAGGGCACGATGTGGGCGTTCAGGGGGACGCTGACCGCTGTCTTGCTCTCTTTCTCGAACAGTTTGATTATGCTCCTGCCCTCCGGGGTCTCGTCCGCGGTGGAGGCCAGGGCGGCCAAACGCCCGACGTCCAGAGCCGCGTGTCTTCCGACCGGCAGGAACTTGGTTGCAAACCGGTTCCCCATGGTGATGGTGCCCGTCTTGTCGAGCATGATGACGTCGATGTCGCCGCAAAGCTCCACCGCCTTGCCGCTCTTGGCAATGATGTTGGCCTGCATGGCGCGGTCCATGCCGGCGATGCCGATGGCAGCCAGGAGCGCCCCGATGGTGGTGGGGATCAGGCAGACGACCAGCGCGATCAGGGTCGGGATGTCGGTGCCGAGACTCTTCAGGGGTTCAGAAAGCCCCAGATACCCCTTCATGTACTGCTCGGCGTTCCAGGCCATGGGCCAAAGCGGCACCACCACGATCAGGAACACCAGGGTGAAGGCGGAGAGCACCAGGGTGAGCGCAATCTCGTTCGGGGTGCGCTGACGGATGGCCCCTTCCACCAGGGCGATCATCCGGTCCAGGAACGAGTCCCCGGGGCCGCTGGTGATTCTTACCACGATCCGGTCGGAGAGGACGTCGGTTCCGCCGGTAACGCCGGAGCGGTCGCCGCCCGCCTCGCGGATGACCGGTGCCGATTCGCCGGTGATGGCGGCCTCGTTGACGGCTGCGACCCCTTCGATGATCTCGCCGTCGCCGGGGATGGTCTGACCGGACTCAACGACGACGATGTCCCCCAGGTGCAGGTCGGAGGAGGATATCTGCTCGACGGCTCCGTCCTTGGTCCTGCGGTAGGCCATGGTATCCTGACGGGCACGTCTGAGCGAATTGGCCTGGGCCTTGCCGCGGGCCTCGGCAAGGGCCGTGGCGAAGTTCGCGAACAGCACGGTCAGGAAAAGCCAGATATCCAGTGCGATGAAGTAGCTGAGGGGGGTCTGGCTCACCGCGCCACCGAAGGCGGCACGCAGGATGAAGAGCAGGGTCAGGATGGCCCCGACTTCGACCACGAACATGACCGGATTATTCCACTGCAGGTCGGGCCGCAGCATGATGCAGGCCTGCCGCACTGCCGGCAGCGCCGTTTCCGCGTCCAGCAGGCTCCTGCGCCTTACCCGGCGCGGTCCACGCGGCTGGGCCAGGTTTTTGCCAGCCTCCCGCTTGGTCGCCATAGGTTTAGCCGCGTTACGGTTCATGTCGCACTCCCTTGAGCAGTCAGGCACTCTGATGCCCGGTGTCCTTGGTCAGCCCCCGAAGGGGAACGGCCCGAAATGTTCCGCCACGGGCCCCAGCACGGCGACCGGCAGAAAGAGCAGAGCGCCTATGATGAGGATGGTGCCGAGCACCAGAACGCCGAAGGTCGGCGTGTCGTCGCTCAGGGTTCCCAGACCGACCGGGCTCCCCTTCTTGGCCCCCAGAAACGCCGCCATGGCGATGGGAGCGATGATCGGCAGGTAGCGGCTGAACAGCATGACCAGACCAGCAGCGATATCCCAGGGGATCGCTTCAGGCGCCGGATTCGGGTTGTTGGCGAAACCGAAGGAAACCCCCAGTCCGTCGAAGGCGGAGCCGTTGTTGGCGGAAGCCGAGGAAAACTGGTACAGCATCTGGGTGAAACCATGGGCGCCCGGGTTGCTCACGGCCTTGAGGCCCCAGTCCCGCGCAGAGAAGAGCCCGGTCGGCAGGAGAATCATCATCGGGTGGACCAGGAGCGCGATGACGGCGAGCTTGACCTCGCGGGCGCCGATCTTCCTTCCGAGGTACTCGGGGGTCCTCCCCACCATCTGGCCGGCGATGAAGATCCCGACGATCACATACAGGAGCATGTTGATCATCCCCACCCCCTTGCCGCCGAAGACGCAGTTAAGCCACATGCCGGTCATCGGGGAGAGTGCGGCCAGCGGGTTCAGGCTGTCCATCTCCGCGTTCACCGCGCCGCAGGTCACGTCGGTGGTCAGCGCCGCGTAGGTGGCGCCCGCCGAGGTCCCGAAGCGCAGCTCCTTCCCCTCCAGGTTCCCCAGGTGCTGGTCCACCGGCAACCCGGCGACGGCCGGCAGGCTCACCTCCTGCTTGCCACCCGGCTCCTTCGGGTCGGGAACCTGATAGCTTCGAGCCGTCGGATGCGCGGTGAACCCCGGATTCGGTTTCAAGGTGTCAAAGCTGATGGACCACACTACCGTGGCGGCCATCAGAAACAGCATGACGGAATAAATCACCCAGCTGTGACGCAGGCGCCCCAGCATCCGGCCGTACATGAAGACGAGCGCGAACGGGAAGAGCATCATGGCCAGGGTGTTGAAGAAGTTGGACAGGCCGGTGGGGTTTTCAAAGGGATGCGCGGAGTTCATGCCGTAGAAGCCGCCGCCGTTGGTGCCGAGCATCTTGATGGACTCCAGGGCCGCCACGGGACCGACCACGATGGTCTGTTTCTTGACCACGCCCCTGTCCGTGGTCCCCAGGGCCGACGCTTCCAGCGTCGAGACCTGGTACGAGCTCGCGAGGGTCATGGGACTTCCCTGCGACATGAAGATGCTGCCGAAGAGGAGTGCGGCCGGCACGAACATGTACAGCAGCACCCGCCACATATCCACGAAGAAGTTGCCCAGGGTGGGTTCGCCGCGCAAGGCGCGGATGATCGCCGCCAGGGCGCAGAATCCCACCGAAGCCGACAGAAACATGTTGTAGATGCAGAAGAAGATCTGGCTGAAGTTCGACAGCTGCAGGTCCCCGGAATAGTGCTGGAGGTTGGTGTTGGTCATGAACGAGATCACGGAATTGAAGATGGTACTGGGAAACAGCATCCCCTTGCCGTCCGGATTGAGCGGCATCCAGGGCTGGAGCGCCAGGACCAGGTAGCCGAACACGAACAGGACGGCATTGAAGACCAGCAGCGCGCCGGTGTACTGCTTCCAGTTCTGCGGGCCGCTGTCCAGGCTTCTTTCGAACCAGCGCAGGACCGGCAAAGGCCGGTATTTTCCGTTCATGACCCACGCCAGATAGCGGCTCAGGGGATACGCCAGCAGCGTCGCTGTCACGAGCAGCGCAATGGGAAGAAACCAGATTTGCACGATCATTGTCAGGACTCCTATCCGCGACTTGCCAACCCGCACCTTTCCTGTTTAGAACCATTCCGGCCGTATCAAGGCGACGAACAGGTAGATGAACAAGAAGACCACTACAGCCACCGTCAGATAGATCATAATGGCAGCTCCTCCTTCTAAATTTTCTCGCACGCTTCCAGGAACAGGTAACAAAGTCCCATGGCAACGAGTCCCAAGACAAACAACAACAGCAGCCAGACAGCAATGCTCATTTTGATATCCCCCGTAACGTATTGACAAAGGGTTGTCAGATACCTCGGGCACCCGCCGGGAGACCGAGTGGTGTCCCTTTGAAATGGGCTCCCCTATAGAGGTTAGCACTAATTAACCGTTCTGCCACTATTTAGGGTAACACCCAGGGACTCGTCGACAACACCGCCAATAATAATCGCAGCTAAAAGCGCCCAACCTCAAGAAAGGTATCTTCCGTGTCAGGTTTCCCTGCTATATTCAGCTGAGTCCTTCAGACCTGGCGATAGCGTCACAACATGCCGGCGATGTGCAGAGGACCTGTCAAGGCGGTCCGGTTCCCGGCGGGGCGCGCCGCGCTGGTCAGGTACGCTTCTTAATGGCATCTTTATGCCTTTGGACTGCATCTTAACACCGTCTTTATGCCGTGCAGCGTATGGTGATACCCGGAAACAGAGCTACTTTTGCGCCCGCGGAGTATCACCATGAAAATCTACCTCTTCTGCCCGGAAACCGGTTTCTACCAGGGTGAGGATTTTGCCGACGTCCCGTCGCTTTGTCCGGGGCGCACCGCGCTCCCGCCGTACGCCACGACCGTCGCTCCGCCGCCCTACCGGCGCGGAGAAGTTCCGGTCTTCTCAAGTGCCGGGAATACCTGGCACATCAGGTCTATTGCCGCGCTTCGCTCGGGGGCCGACGCGGACCCGGGCCGGGATGCCGGCGGGCCGCCGGAAGGCCGGTTCCATCGGCAGGCGGGCTAAAGGGGAGCCATGGATCGTAGCTGCGACGAAATTTCATCCCCCGGGCCGGTGCGCGAAGGCAATCGGGACACGCTGTCGCGCGACGCCGCCGACCGCACCCCCCAGGCTGCGCCTCAAAAGACTGCCGGCTACGACCTGCAACCGGGCCAGACCCTCGACGGCCGTTTCTCCATCACCGAGACCATCAGCAAAAGCGGCATGGCGACGGTCTTCAAGGCGACCGACCTCTCGACCGGGACCGAGGTGGCGCTCAAGGTGCCGTTCATGCAGTTCGAGAGCGACCCCGGCTTCTATTCGCGCTTCCTGCGCGAGGAGGAGATCGGGCTGGCGCTCGACCACCCCTTCATCCTGAAATTCATCCCGGTCGAGGGACGCAGCCGCCCCTACATCGTCACCGAGTACCTGCAAGGCTACACGCTGGCGCACCTGATGAAAAGCGTGCGCCCCCTGCCGGAGCCCGACGCGCTCAGGCTCGCCAGCCGCGTCTGCGAGGCGCTGGCCCACATGCACGAACACGGCGTCATCCACCGCGACCTCAAGCCCCAGAACATCATGATACTTTTCGACGGGACCATCCGGGTCCTGGATTTCGGCATCGCCAAGTCCACCGGCAGGCGCTTCACCTTCGTCGGTTTCACACCGGCCCTGGGAACCCCCGAATACATGGCACCGGAACAGGTCAAGGGGAGGCGCGGCGATCAGCGGACCGACCTCTACACCCTGGGCGCGCTGCTCTACGAGATGGTGACCGGAACGATACCCTTTGCCTGCGAGGGGGAGGACGTCTTCGTCGCCATGAACGCCCGGGTGACCGGCGACCCGGTTGCCCCGCGCGCGCAGAACCGCCAGCTGTCGGAGCAGGTCGAGGAGATCGTTTTGCACGCCATGGAGCGGGAGCCCGAGAAACGCTACCCCAGCGCCGCGGCGCTGAGGGAAGATTTGGACCATCCCGAAGCGGTGCAACTCACCGGGCGCTGCCACCGGCTGCTAAGGCCGGTTCCCTGGAAGCGGCACCTGAAGAGCGCGCTCCTGGTCGGGCTCGCCCTATCGGCCGTCATCTTCGGCCTGGTACGGCTGATCCTGATGATCCTGCAGCGCGGCCCTTGAGGCGGCAACAGCCCGTTACGCCTCGTTCCTGTACCCGGCGTATTCCTTGTCGAACGCCATGATGTGCTCCAGGAACCACGCCTTGAGGAAATTCAGTTCATCGATGTTTCTCGCGCAGTTCATTTCTTCACACCTGCCCATGAAGACCTCAAGGTGCCTGACAAAAAGCACGTGCTGCGCCTTGTGCTCCTCTATCCTCGGGAAATCCATCTCTGACATGACCTTCTCTTCGTCGAAGAAATGCAGCTTGCAGTAGGCATCGAGCTTGTCCAGCGAGTCGAGCAAGTCCTTATTCTTCTTATCTTCCAAAAGAAACCCGTAAATCCTCGCCATATTGCTGAAAATCACCTTGTGCTGCGCGTCCAGAGCTTCGTTTCCGACCAACTGCAGGTCACTGAGTGTAAAGTTTTCCATTCTCTCCCCCCCCTTTCGACGAGTACTTCTGATTATCAGGTTACCCCCTCTGGCATTAAGAAGGTATTAAGATGCCCGCTGAAAGCATTAAAGGCGCATCAATTCCTCGGCAACTCCGATAGGCCTGCAGCTTGGCGGGGGGAAGAGATGTTTTTAGCCCTTAACGTTTTCTTAATGCCTTTGGCGAGCATCTTGACACCGTTTTAAGGTGGAGTGGCCTAAGCTGAAAATCAGGAAGGCGCTTCTCACCACTCGGGGTGCCACGAAACGGGAGGTTCGACCATGAAATCACTACGGTTCCTTTTGCTCGCAATGCCGCTTTTCCTGGCGGCTCCGGTACTGGCCGTTTCCTACCCCCCCTCCGGCGAAGAGCCTAGCTATCTGAAAGATCAGGAGGTGATGAGAACCGGAGCGAGGGTGCACCTGTTCCACAGCGGCACCCAGGATGTCAGGAGCTCCATAAAGGCCGGCGACCTGCTGACCGCGTACCGGGAATACCCGCCTGACATTTCCGGCCTTGCCACGGCCAGCGGCAAGGTGAAGGTGATCGGCACGCTGGGCGATTACTACTTCGAGGGCGAAGTGGTCGAAGGCTTTGTCGAACCTGGTTACCTGGCGCTCAAGGGAACGACAGCCTGCCTCATCACGACGCGCTTTAAAGCGAAACACTAGGCTCACGAGACGACCGTCTCAGACAAAGGGTACGGCTCTGTCAGACCAGGCGACAGCCGTGCCGTCCACACACCGGAGAGATCTCATGAACATGTACGAATGGCTTGAAACAACCCTCTTTTTTGTCGTGCTCCTCGCCATGGTGAAGCCGGTCGGCATCTTCATGGCGCAGGTGTACGGGGGGGAACGGAGCTTCCTGTCGCCGGTCCTCGTGCCGCTGGAGAACCTTCTGTACCGGATCAGCGGGGTCGACAAGGATGAGGAGATGGGGTGGCGGCGCTACGCCTGGGCCGTGGTCCTCTTCAACATCGTCTGCGCCGTGGCCCTCTTCGCCATGCTGCTCCTGCAGGGGGTCCTTCCGCTCAACCCGCAGAAGTTCCCGGCGTTTTCCTGGCACCTGGCTCTCAACACCGCCATCAGCTTCGTCACCAACACCAACTGGCAGAACTACTCGGGAGAATCGGCCGCGAGCTACTTCACCCAGATGTTCGGCTTCGCCGTGCACAACTTCGTCTCGGCGGCCACCGGGATGACCATCGCCATCGCCCTGATCCGGGGACTGGTGCGGCGCAGGACCAGCGCCCTCGGCAACTTCTGGGTGGATCTCACCCGCGGCACCCTCTACATCCTGTTGCCGCTGTCGTTCGTCTTCGCCATCGTGCTGGTTTCCCAGGGGGTAATCCAGAACTTCAGCGCCTACAAGACGCTGCCCCTGCTGCAGGGTACCAGCTACGACAAGCCGAAGCTGGACGACAAGGGGAACGCGCTCAAGGACGCCAAGGGGAACGCGTTGACCGAGAACGTGAAGCTGAAGGAGGTCACCGTGCCGATGGGGCCGGTCGCCTCCCAGGAGGCGATCAAGGAACTGGGGACCAACGGCGGCGGTTTTTTCAACGCCAACTCGGCGCACCCCTACGAGAACCCCACCCCGCTCTCCAACCTGGTGGAGAGCTTCCTGATCCTTTTGATCAGCGGCGGGCTCACCTACAGCTTCGGCCGCATGGCGGGCAACCAGCGCCAGGGGTGGGCGCTGCTGGCGGTCATGCTCGCCATCCTGGTGCTGGCGATCGGCACACTCTACTGGGCCGAGTCGAGCGGCAACCCGCTGGTGGCGAAGTTAGGCGTGCACGGCATCAACATGGAAGGGAAGGAGACCCGCTTCGGCCTGGCGGGCACGACCCTCTTCACCACGGCCACCACCGGCACCTCCTGCGGCGCGGTGAACGCCATGCACGACTCGCTGACCCCTTTGGGCGGCATGGTCCCGCTCTCCCTGATACTGCTCTCCGAGGTGATCTTCGGCGGCGTCGGCACCGGGCTCTACACCATGCTCGCCTTCGTGGTGATCGCGGTGTTCATCGCGGGGCTCATGATCGGGCGCACCCCGGAGTTCCTCGGCAAGAAGATCGAGGTGCGCGAGATGTGGATGTCCATCATCACGGTGCTCAGCTCCGGGATCCTGGTCCTGGTGTTCAGCTCGGTCGCCATGCTGGTCCCCTCGGCGCTCTCCTCCATGAGCAACCCGGGCGCCCACGGCCTCACCGAGGTGATCTACGCCTTCGCCTCCATGTCCAACAACAACGGGTCGGCCTTCGCGGGGCTCAACGGCAACACGCTCTTCTACAACCTGTCCGGCGCGGCCGCCATGTGCCTCGGGCGCTTCGCCCCGATCGTCGCCTCGCTCGCCATGGCGGGGTCGCTGGCGGGGAAGAAGTACGTGCCGCCCAGCCTCGGGACGCTCCCCACCGACAAGGTGCCGTTCGCCCTCTGGCTTGGCCTCGTGATCCTGATCGTCGGTGCACTCACCTTTTTCCCGGCGCTCTCTCTGGGGCCGATCGTCGAACAGCTGACCATGCTGGGGGGGTAACTAACCATGTCGAAGCATTCTGCCGAACCTATTTCCATGTTTGACACGCGGATCATGGGACCCGCCCTGATAGAGTCCTTCAAGAAGCTCGACCCCAGGGAACTCTGGCGCAACCCGGTCATGCTCTGCGTCGAGGTCGCCAGTGTCATCACGCTTGTCACCTTCGTCATGTCGCTCACCGGCGCCAACCTGGAGCCGGCCTGGTTCACCGGGCTCGTTTCGGTCTGGCTCTGGCTCACCGTCATCTTCGCCACCTTCGCCGAGGCCCTGGCCGAGGGGCGCGGCAAGGCGCGCGCCGCGTCCTTGAGGAAGAGCCGCACGGAGGTGTCCGCCAAGCGCCTGAAAAAGGCGGAGTTCGGCTCCCCCTACGAGACGGTCCCCGCCGAGACGCTCAGAAAGGGAGATTTCATCCTGGTCGAGGCGCCCGATACCATCGCCGGCGACGGCGACGTGGTGGCGGGAGCCGCCCTGGTGAACGAGTCGGCGGTGACCGGAGAATCGGCACCGGTGGTGCGCGAGTCGGGGGGCGACCGCTCCGCCGTCACCGGCGGCACCGAGGTGATCGCCAATGCCATCATCGTGAGGATCACCGCCAACCCGGGCGAGACCTTCCTGGACCGGATGATCTCGCTCATCGAAGGGGCCAAGCGGCGCAAGACCCCCAACGAGGTCGCGCTCGAGGTGCTTCTGATCGCGCTGACGCTGGTGTTCCTGCTGGTCTGCATCAACATAAGCCCGCTCTCCATCTACTCCGTGCAGGCGGCGGGGCACGGCGTTCCGGTGTCGCTCACCATCCTGGTCGCCCTCTTCGTCTGCCTGGCGCCCACCACCATCGCAGCGCTCCTGCCGGCCATCGGCATCGCGGGCATGGACCGGCTGTTCCAGAAGAACGTGATCGCGCTCTCCGGCCACGCCATCGAGGCGGCGGGCGACGTGAACGTGCTGCTCCTCGACAAGACCGGCACCATCACCCTGGGCAACCGCGAGGCGGTGGAGTTCGTACCGGTCGGCGGGCACTCCGAGAGGGAGCTGGCCGAGGCGGCGCTGACCGCATCGCTTAACGACGAAACTCCGGAAGGAAGAAGCGTCGTGGTGCTGGCCCGCAAGAAGTACGGCCTGACGCTGGAGGCGCTCCCGGCGGACGCCGAGGAGATCGCCTTTTCGGCGGAAACCAGGCTTTCCGGGGTGAACACCGGCGGCAGGAAGTACCGCAAGGGTGCGGCGGATTCGACGGTCGCCTTCGTGAAGACCCTCGGCGCCAACGTCATTCCGGCGAACCTCTCAGACGCGGTGGACCGGATCGCCCGCGGCGGCGCGACCCCTCTGGTGGTCTCCTGCGACGCCGAGATCTACGGTGTCATCAACCTGAAGGACATCATCAAGACCGGGATCCAGGAGCGCTTCCTGCAGCTGCGGAGCATGGGGATCAAGACCGTGATGATCACCGGCGACAACCCCTTGACGGCGGCGGCCATCGCGGCCGAGGCGCAGGTGGACGACTTCCTGGCCCAGGCCAAGCCCGAGGACAAGCTGAAGCTGATCAAGGATTACCAGGAGGGGGGCTTCATGGTGGCGATGACCGGCGACGGCACCAACGACGCTCCGGCGCTGGCCCAGGCGGACGTCGCGGTCGCCATGAACACCGGCACCCAGCCCGCGCGCGAGGCGGCCAACATCATCGACCTCGACTCCAACCCGACCAAGCTCCTCGACATCGTCGAGGTGGGCAAGCAGATCCTGATGACCCGGGGGAACCTGACCACCTTCAGCATCTCCAACGACATCGCCAAGTACTTCGCCATCATCCCGGCGATGCTGCTCTCCATCTACCCGCAGCTCGGCGTCCTGAACGTGATGCACCTGGCGACCCCGATGAGCGCCATCCTTTCGGCGGTCATCTTCAACGCCGTCATCATCCCGGCGCTGGTGCCGCTCGCGCTCAAGGGGACCAAGTTCAAGCCGATGCCGGCGGAGAAGCTCCTGATCCACAACCTGCTGCTGTACGGGGTGGGCGGCATGATCGCCCCCTTTGTCGGGATCAAGGCGATCGACCTGATGGTGGGACTGTTCGCCTAACGAGAAAACCGGAGGAAAACCATGAAAGAGCTTCGACCAGCCCTACTGATGTTCGTCCTGTTCACCATCATCTGCGGCGGGGTCTACCCCGCCGTCGTCACCGGCGTCGCCCAGGCCTTTTTCCCAAGGCAGGCCGCGGGGAGCTTCATCACCGATAAAGCCAACCGCGAGATCGGCTCCAGCCTGATCGGCCAGCCCTTCTCCGACGCCGGGTATTTCTGGGGCCGCCCCTCCGCCAGCACCGATTTCGGCTACAACCCGATGGGCTCCGGTGGCTCCAACTCGGGCCCCACCAACCCGGATTTTCTGAAAGCCGTGGCGGACCGGGTCAAGGCGCTGCGCGACACCGGGGTGACCGGGAGCGTGCCTGCGGACCTGGTGGAAGCCTCGGCAAGCGGGCTCGACCCGCACCTGACGCCGGAGTCTGCGCAGCTGCAGATACCCAGGGTCGCCAAGGCGCGCGGCATCTCCCCCGCGGAGCTCGACAAACTCGTGGCGGCCCACACCGAGGGGCGCCAGTTCGGCATCCTGGGGGACCCGCGGGTAAACGTACTGGAGCTGAACCTGGCGCTCGATGCCGTGGGGCGGTAAGAGAGCTGCCGAGGATAGAATCCCATGAGAACTGACGAAGAGTCGCGCCCCTCCCCCGAAACGCTCCTGAAGGTCGCCAACGCCGAGGAGGCCGAGAACGACCGGGCCAAGCTGAAGATCTTCCTCGGCTACGCGGCCGGGGTCGGGAAGACCTACGCCATGCTGGAGGTGGCCCAGCTCAGAAAGCGCGACGGCCGGGACGTGGTGGCGGCCTACGTGGAGTCCCACGGCCGCGCCGAGACCGACCTGCTGCTGGAAGGCCTGGAGGCGATCCCGAAGGCCAGCGTCGATTACCTGGGGGTGCTGCTGCCGGAGATGGACCTCGACGCGGTGCTGGCCCGCAGCCCGCAGATAGCCCTGGTCGACGAGCTCGCCCACTCCAACGCCCCCGGCTCGCGCCACGAGAAGCGCTGGCAGGACGTGGAGGAGCTCCTGGCCGCGGGCATCGACGTCTACACGACGGTCAACATACAGCACTTCGAGAGCCTGAACGACCTGGTGGCCCAGATCACCGGGATCGTGGTGCGGGAGACGGTCCCCGACCGGCTGCTCGATCTCGCCGTCGAGATACGGCTGGTGGATATCCCCCCGGAAGACCTGCTGCAGCGGCTGCACGAGGGAAAGATCTACATCCCCGAGAAGGCGGCGCTCGCCACGGAGAAGTTCTTCAAGCCGGGGAACCTTATGGCGCTGCGCGAGCTCTCCCTGCGCCGCGCGGCGGCCCGGGTGGACGACCAGATGCGCGCCTACATGGAGTCGCGCTCCATCGCGGGGCCCTGGCCGGTCGCCGACCGCCTGCTGGTCTGCATCAGCGGCAGCCCCTTCTCCGAGCGTCTGATCCGCAGCACCAGGAGGCTCGCCGACGAGATGAAAGCCGCCTGGCACACGGTCTATATCGAGACCCCGGGCAGCAACAAGCAGACCAGGGAGAACCGCGAGCGGGTCTGGCGCGACCTGCGCCAAGCGGAAAGCATGGGCGCCCAGGTGGCGACCCTCACCTCGGCCTTCGTCGCCCAGGCGCTCATCGACTACGCGGTGAAGAACAACGTCACCAAGATCGTGGTCGGCAAGCCGACCAAGCCGCGCTGGCGCGAGTTCCTGCGCACCCCTTTGGTGGACCAGATCATCCGCCTGTCCGGCTCCATCGACGTGCACGTGGTGAGCATAGACGAGGAGCAGAAAAAGGGGTCCCAAGCCCCCGGCCCCAGGAAGCCGATACCCTGGCCGGGGTACCTGAAGAGCCTGGTCCTGGTGCTGGTCACCTCGCTCTTGGCCGAGCCGGCGCACCACTACCTGGCCCCCACCAACCTGGTCATGATCTACCTGCTGGCGGTGGTGCTCGCCGCCACCCGCCTGGGGAGAAAGCCCGCCATTCTGACCGCGTTTCTGAGCGTCCTGGCCTTCGACTTCTTCTTCGTGCCGCCCCGCTTCTCCTTCGCCGTCACGGACACGGAATACCTGGTCACCTTCTGCGCCCTCTTCACCGTCGGCGTCGTCATCAGCACCCTGGTATCACAGTCCCGCGAGCGGGCGGAGGCGATCCGGGAGCGCGAGGTGCAGACTTCCAGCCTCTACTACCTGAGCCGCGACCTCGCGGTGGCCTCCGACCTGCCGGGAATCCTGGACGCCATGGCCAGGAACATCGAGGAGAGCCTCGGCGCGCAGATCGCCGTGCTGCTCCCCGATGGTGAGCGGCTGGAGCTGAAAAGGGCGAGCAGCGGCCTCGCGCTGGGGATCAAGGAGTCGGCCGTCGCCGACTGGGCCTTCAAGAACCGCTCCCCCGCCGGCCGGGGCACGGACACCCTGGTCTCGGCGGAGCTCCTCTACCTGCCGATGCAAACCAGCGGCGCCGTGCTCGGCATTCTCGGGGTGAAGCTCTCGGACCAGGCCGACTACAGCTCGCCGCTGTCGCGCCGGCTGCTCCAGGCCTTCGCCACCCAGGCCTCCCTCGCCATAGAGCGGGTCCATCTGGGGAAGCAGGCGGAACAGGCCCAGATCCTGGAGGCGCGGGAAACCCTGGAGCGCGCCCTGCTGAACTCCATCTCCCACGACCTCAGGACGCCGCTGGTCTCCATTACGGGTGCGCTCGGGGCGCTCAGGGACAAGCGGAGCGTGCTGGAGGCGGAGACCCGGGAGGACCTGCTGGACGCGGCCTGGGAGGAGGCGGGCAGGCTGAACCGGTTCGTCGGCAACCTGCTCGACATGACACGCCTGGAGTCGGGGGCCCTCAAGCTGAGGCTGGTTTCCTGCGACGTCCAGGATCTCCTGGGGTGCGCCCTGGCCGCCCTGGAACCCCAGCTCGGCAGGCGGAAGATCGAGGTGCGCGTACCGGGCGGCCTGCCGCTGGTCAGGATGGACATGGTGCTGATGACCCAGGTGGTGGTGAACCTTTTGGACAACGCCCTGAAGTACACCCCGAGGCAGACGGGGATCGAACTGGAAGCGGGTCTGGCCGACGGCACCCTGACCCTGGCGGTCGCCGACCGCGGACCCGGCATCCCCGAAACGGACCTGAAAAGGGTCTTCGACAAGTTTTACCGCGTGCCGGTTCCGGAGGGAGCGGGCGGGACGGGACTCGGGCTTTCCATCTGCCGGGGGATCGTCGAGGCCCACGGCGGCGGCATCCGTGCGGAAAACCGCGAGGGTGGCGGATTGAGGATGATGGTGTCGCTTCCAGTGACTGCCGAGGGATAGGTCCGGATAGAGGACAACTACGGATAACGTCAAAGGAAGGGAACGCGGAGGACGCGGATCGGGCTGATTGACGCGGATACACCGAAACCCATGACCGGGGGTTCAACTGATCTGCAAACCGTATCGTTTCGTTCCTTTCCCGGCGTGACCCTGATGCGGGTCGGGGTTACATCCGCGTAAATCCGCACGATCCGCGTCAACCGCGTTCAAATGTTTTTGACCTTATCCGATTCCATCCGTTTCAGGAAAGACGACCGAGCAGGAGGTGACTACCGTGTCCCATCAGAAGAACAGAGCCAATCTTCCCCGCGTGCTGATGGTCGACGACGAGCAGGCCATCCTGCGTTTCCTGGGCTCGGCGCTCGACACCGGCGAGTTTTCCCTGCACCAGGCGGAGGACGGCCACGGCGCCTTGTCGGCTGCCGCGGCGCTCCGCCCCGACATCATCCTGCTCGACCTGGGACTTCCCGACCTCGACGGGGTCGAGGTGATCCGCAGAATCCGGGAATGGTCGCAGGTGCCGATCATCGTGCTCTCCGTGCGTGACGGGGAGGACAACAAGGTGGGGGCGCTCGACGCCGGCGCGGACGACTACCTGATCAAGCCCTTCAGCGTGGCGGAGTTGCAGGCGCGCATCAGGGTCTCGCTCAGGAGGAGCCTGCAGCAGGCACCGGAGCCGGTCTACTCCTGCTGCGGCCTGGAGGTCGACCTGCCGCGCCGGCGGGTGGCGGTGCTCGGCGAGGAGGTGCAGCTGACTCCCACCGAGTACGAACTGCTGCGGCTGCTGGTGAGCCACGCAGGCAAGGTGCTGACCCACCGCCAGATCCTGAAGCAGATCTGGGGTGCCGCCTACGCCGAACAGCAGAACGTGCTCCGGGTGAACATCTCGAACCTGCGCCAGAAGCTCGAGGAGGACCCCTCGCGCCCCCGGCACATCGTCACCGAACTGGGCGTCGGCTACCGTCTGAGAGGCGAGTAAGCGGCGGCCTCAGGGAAAGGATATGTTCACCTGGCTCGTTAAGGTGTTGCCACCCGCCTGGTTTTTCCGGGTGTACAGGTCATAGCCGATCAGGATCGAAACCTTCGGGGTGAAGTTCCAGGAAAACCCGAGGTTGCAACTGCCGTCGACGTTGTCCCCACCCTGGTAATCCACCCCGAGCCAGAGCTTTTCGGAGATCTCCTTCATGGTGCGGTCCCAGGAGAGCAGCACTCCGTCGTTGGCGGGCTTGGCCCGGGCCGGGTCGGGGTCGTCCACCAGGGCCCTCTTGGCGCCGCGGTAGTAGCCGGCGGAGAAACGCCCCAGGGACGGCAGCGCGCCCAAGGCCGGCACGGTCCTGGCGACCAGCCCGTAGACGATGTTCTGGCCGGAGGCGACGCTGGGAGCGTCGTTGCTCGCGATATCCTTGACCGGCCTGCCGTTGTACAGTCCGACCGCGAGCGCCGGCGAGTAGCCGAAGAGCGAGTCCTCGGGGGTCGCCAGCTTGAGGTTGCCGCTCCAGGGGTGCTGGTCGTTGGGGTCGTTGGCGGTGACCAGGTAGTCGAAGCCGACTTCCATCTGCAGCGCCTTGAAGGGCAACACGCCGACGGTCAGACCTACGTCCACGATGTTGGGATCCCGCGCCCCTGGGGTGGCGGAATCCTTGGTACCGGAGGCCCTGACGTAGTTGTCGATCTCCAAACGTACCGTCTGGTACGCCTGGGTATCGGTCGAAGGAATCCAGATTTGAGCAGATGGCGTCGCCAGCGCAGTTGCGGCGCCGGTTGCCAACCAGACAACGACCAGCGCAAAGCCCGACAGTGATTTTCTCACAACCCCTCCTTGGAAACAGTTAACTATCCGACTCGACATCCTACCTTACCATGAGACAAAGTCCCGTCAAGGTGTCCACGAGCCACCTGTCTCTGATACTGACAGCGGCGAGTCTGCCCCTACCCGCCCCCCCCCCCGCGCTACTTCCGGCTCATGACCAATGCCTTTGACCTGTAATGACAGATTGACCAGGATGCCCCGCAAGGTTCTGTGGTATGCTCTGGACAGTACCTGACAGAGAAAAGGGGATACCCGATTGCCAGAGTTTTCACACAACGATCCCAGTGAGGGACGCAGCCCGGTGGCGCGCTGGCTGGCAAGCCTGCTCCCCATCCTCAGCTGGCTCCCCGAATACCGCTCGCCACGGCTTCTGCACGACCTCTTCGCCGGGATCACGCTGGCGGCCTACGCCATCCCGGTGGCGATGGCCTACTCCGTCCTGGCGGGGCTCACCCCCCAGGTCGGCCTGTACTGCTACATCGGCTCCGGGGTCGTCTACGCGCTCTTCGCGTCGTCGCGCCACCTGGCGATCGGCCCGACCGCAGCCATCTCGGTCATGGTCGCCGGCGTCGTCGGGTCCATGGCGGGGGGGGACGCCGCGCTCTACGGTGCGATTGCCGCGGCCACGGCCGGGCTGGTCGCCCTCTTCTGCTTTCTCGCCTGGGCTCTCAGGCTCAGCTCGTTTGTCAACTTCATCTCCGAAACCATCCTGATCGGCTTCAAGGCCGGCGCGGCGCTCAGCATCGCGGTGACGCAGCTCCCCAAGCTCTTCGGGGTACCGGGCGGCGGCGATCATTTCTTCCAGCGCGGCGCCCTGCTGCTCGGGCAACTGGGCGACACCCAGCCGATCGTGCTCTTGATCGGGGTCTGTTCACTGGTGATTCTCTTTGTCGGGGACCGCTGCTACCCGAGGCGCCCCTTCGCGCTCCTGGTGGTGGTCCTCTCCACGGCTGCCGTGTCGCTCTTCGGCCTGGCGGGTCGTGGGGTGGAGGTGGTAGGTACCATACCGGCGGGGCTTCCCGGCTTCGTGTTCCCCAGGGTCGGGATGCAGCACATGGAGGGGATTCTGGAGCTCGCCTTTGCCTGCTTCCTGCTCTCCTACGTGGAGAGCATCGCCGCGGCCCGCACCTTCGCGGCGAAGCACGGCTACGCCATAGACCCGCGCCAGGAGCTGCTGGGCCTGGGCGCGGCCAACCTGGTGGCGGCGTTCGGGCAGGGCTATCCGGTGGCCGGCGGCCTGTCGCAGTCCGCCGTCAACGAGGGAGCCGGCGCCCGCACCCCGCTGTCGCTCTTCTTCGCCTCGCTGAGCCTCACCCTGGTCCTCTTCTTCCTCACCGGGCTGCTCAGGAACCTGCCCCAGGCGGTCCTCGCCGCGGTCGTCATCGTCGCGGTGTCGCGGTTCATCAATATCTCCGACTTCAAGACGCTCTGGCGCATCAGCCGCGTCGAATGCAACGTGGCGCTGGTCGCCTTCTTCGGCGTCCTGCTGCTCGGCATCCTGAAGGGGGTGACCGTCTCGGCGGTGGCGTCGATCCTCTTCCTGCTCCGCCTGCTGGCCCGGCCGCACGTGGCGACCCTGGGGCGCATTCCCGGCACCTCGCGCTTTTCCGACCTGCTGCGCCACCCGGACAACGAACTGTTCCCGGGGCTGTACCTGTTCCGCGTCGAAGCGCCGCTTTTGTACTTCAACGTTGACACCATCGACCGGGTCGTGCGCGACAACGTGCGCGCCGCCATCACCCCGGTGCGGCTCGTGGTCTGCGACCTTTCCACCTCCCCCTACATCGACGTGGCGGGCGCCCGCATGCTGGCCCAGCTCGACGATCAGCTGCGCCTGGAGGGGATCTCGTTCCGGGTCGCCGAGGCCCACGCCTCGGTCCGGGACATCCTGCGCACCACCGGGATCGACCGCTCCATCGGCGGGGTGAACCGGTACATCTCGGTCGCCGACATCGTGCAGGACTTCCAGCTGCGCAGCGTGCGTAGCGGCGCTCCACCATCCCCGCCCGCCTGAAACCGCCTCTTTTATACCCCTCTGGCAGTCTCCCCCTCGCCCTTTGGGAGGGCCTGGGTGAGGGAGTTGCCCTGCCGCGAGCTCTGCCCGGTGCAGGCGCCCTCCCCCGTCCGAACTCGGCGAAAAGGACCAGCAGCAGCGGCTTTCCAGCCGCCAATTTTATCCCCGCGCGGAATCGTCCGGCGTTCTCACATACTTCCAAGCCGTCGATTGCGGGCGGGTCCCGATGTCAATCGCCAGGTTCACTTTGCTAAGTTTTAACTTTCTGCTAGACTAGGTTGGTACCATAGTCAGTCTCCATGGAGATACCGATGAAAAAATTACTGTTGATACTTCCGGCTCTCGTCGTCCTGCTGGCCCTTGCCAGTGGCCATCAGGCATGGGCCGACAGCGAGCCCGGCTATTACAGCGCTGCCGACGGGCCCGACCAGAACCTCCTCACCCCTGAGGAGATGGACGACCTGCTGGCGCCGATCGCGCTCTACCCCGACCCGCTGATAGCGCAGATCCTCCCCGCGGCGACCTTCGTCGATCAGATCGACGAGGCCGCCCGCTACGTAAGGCAGTACGGGAGATTGGCGCGCATCGACGACCAGCCCTGGGACGTGAGCGTCAAGGCGGTCGCCCATTACCCGGACCTGCTCTTCATGATGGACCAGAAATACGACTGGACCGTCCAACTGGGCCAGGCCTACCTGGACCAGCCGCAGGACGTCATGGACTCGATCCAGGCGCTGCGGGCCGACGCCGAGGCCCAGGGGAACCTGTATTCCACGCCGCAGCAGCAGGTCATCGACGAGGCGGGTGAGATCAGGATCGTGCCCGCCGCCCCCGAGTACATCTACGTGCCGGTGTACGACCCCCAGGTCGTGTACTACCAGCCGGGCGGCCCCTCCTACGGCTTCATCAGCTTCGGTGTCGGGTTCACCATCGGCGCCTGGCTGAGCCGCGACATGGACTGGCGCGGACACCGGGTCTACTACCACGGCTGGCGCGGCTCCGGTTGGGTGAGCCGCTCGCGCCCGCACATAAAGGACAGACGCGGCATCTATATCAGCAAGCGCGCGGCCGTCATCAGCACCAACCAGAGGGTGCTGCAGCACGACAGCAACCGGTTCCGGCAGCAGCTGCACCAGGACGTGCAGCGCCGGCGCGAACTCCCGGGCCGGCCGGTCCCCCCCGCCAGGGGTGAGCGGCCCCGCCCGGAGCCCGCGCGGCCCGAGGCACGCCCGGCACGACCCGACCAGGCACGGTCTCCCGGACCGGGTCCGCAGCACGCTCCGGACGCCAGCCAGCAGCAGCGCCCGGCAACCGGCCAGCAGCGTCCGGCGATCGGCCAACAGCGCCCGGCGACCGTCCAGCCGCCGCCTGCCAGCGCCCAGCAGCGCCCCGCCGCACCCGCCGCACCCGCCGCTTCCGCCGCCCCGCAAGCGCGCCCCAGCGCCCGGGACGTCTTCCGGGGCCGCGACGTGCAGAATGCGCAGCCGGCCTCGCGCTCAGGCTACGGCGGCTACGGCTCCGGCAAGGACGCCACGACCTACCGGGAACGCGGCCAGGCCAGCCGGGACAGCATGCGCCAGACTCCCGCGCCGCAAACGGCTGCCCCCGCACCCCGGGCGGCGGCCCCGGCTCCGGCAGCGCCGGCCGCGGCGCCCGCACCGCGTCCCCACATCCCGCGCCCGGTCATGCCGGCGGCCCCGGCCGCTCCGGCGCCACGCCAGGCCGCGCCGGCGCCCCATCCTGGCGCGCCGGCCAAGGTGGAGCATTAGCCGGATGCGGAACCCCGTTTCGGCGCAAGCGACAGAGCGCCAGCATAAACCGACCAGATAAGGAAATTTACGACATGACAACTATACCGAGAACCTTCGACCGCACTTTCGGATTGTTCCGACGCTTCGTCCTGGTCCTTACCCTTTGGGGAGTGCCGGTGCTCTGCGCCGCCCAGCCGGCGCCGGCCCAGCGCAGCTTCGGCTCCCCCGAGGAGGCCCGCCAGGCGCTGATCCAGGCGGTGCAGGCGAAGGACCACGCGGCGCTGGGCGCCATCTTCGGGCCGGCCCAAAAGGAATTGGAGCCGGGAGACCCGGTGGAACAGGCGGCAGAGTTCGGGCATTTCTCCCGCGAGATCGCCGAGGCGACGGAACTGGAGCTGCAGGGGGACGCCAAGGCGATCGTCAAGATCGGCGACGAGAAGTGGCCCTTCCCGATACCGCTCGTAAAACAGGGTGACCGCTGGTTCTTCGACACCGTCGCCGGGCGCGAAGAGATAGTCACCCGGCGCATCGGGCACAACGAACTGCTCGCCATCAACGTTTGCAGGGCTTACGCCGACGCCCAGCGCGAGTACTACAACATGCCGGAGCCCGACGGCGACCAGATACCGAAGTACGCCCAGCACCTGATCAGCAGGCCGGGAAAACGGGACGGCCTGTACTGGCCGACTGCCGCCGGAGAGAAGCAGAGCCCGCTCGGGCCGCTGGTGGCCAAGGCCAAGGAGGAGGGGTACATGATGCCGCGCAAGGCGGGCGAGCACGGCCGGCGACCGTTCCACGGCTATTTCTTCAAAATCCTCAAGAAGCAGGGAAAGAGCGCGCCTGGCGGGAAGTTCAGCTACCTGATCAACGGCAACATGGTGGCGGGTCACGCCCTGATCGCCTACCCGAGCCGCTGGGGGGTTTCCGGGGTGATGACCTTCGTGGTGAACCAACGCGGCAGGGTGTATCAGAAGAACCTGGGGCCCGACACCGCCAAGCTCGCCAGGAAGCTGGAGGCCTACAACCCCGACCTCACCTGGAAACTGGTGGAGCAGTAGCTAGTAACAAAAGGTCCCCATTGGCAGCGCCTGCCGCGAAAGTGGCAGTGCCTCCTCCCAATGGGGACTCATGGGTAACCGGCACCATGACCTCTGCTCCGGTGCCCCCGCCGCAAAAAGCGCCTCCTGCAGCAACGACAGTATTAATCCACACCTGACCTGGACAAGCTACGACTTCCCGACCGGGATCAGCAGCAGCGGGATGCGGGACTGGCTGCAGATCCTGTGGGCCACGCTCCCGGCCCAGAAGGCGTCCATGCCGGTCTTGCCGTGGGTGCCGAGCACGATCAGGTCGATCTGCGCCCGCACCGCGGCCTCCACGATGACGTTTGCCGGATCCCCCCTGAGCACGTGCGCGCTCGCCTGGAACCCCTCCCACCGCAGGCCGTCCTCCAGCTCCTGAAAATACCCCTCGGCGTCCTGGGTCGCCAGCTCCAGCAGGCGCGAGGTCGTCCCGGGCAAAAGCCTCCCCGAGGCGGCCTTGTCACCGGACAGGGAGGCCAGGTCCGGAATCACGGCGGCCAGGTGCAGGGTCGCGCCGCAGGCCCGGGCCAGCTCCTTGGAGACCGGCAGCGCCTGGGCGTGCTCCGGATTGTTGTCCATGGGAACCAGGATGTGCCGGCAGGGAAAGGCGGGGGGCTTGCCCCGCTCGTCGGGATGCGTGATCAGGACGGGCTGCGACCCGCGCGCGATGACGCTCTGGGCGATGCTCCCCAAAAACAGGTGCAGCGCGGCCCCCCGCCCGTGGGAGCACATGATGACCAGGTCGTGGGCCAGCTCCTCGGCGTGCGCCACGATGCTCCCGGCCACGTCGTCGACCTCGTTGGTGTGCACGTGGCAGTCGACCTGGCTCTTCCTGGGAAAGGCGCGCTTGGCGAGTTCCCTCAGGTAGCGCTCGGCGTCCTGCGGATGCTTCAGGTGCGGCTGGCCGTGCACCTCGTCGGGGGCGTTGCGCTCCACGACATGCATGAGGGTGACGCGCGCGCCGAGCTTCTCGGCGAGGAACGCGGCCGCCGGCAGGGCGGCCTCGGCCAGGGTGGAACCGTCTATCGGGACCAGGATATGCTTGAACATGGGATCACCCGGGGACTGCTGTCTTGTAGATCAGGTAGATGTTGAGGACGACGATGACCGCAGCGACGAAACCCGCCAGCGCCGTCGTCACCCGGTGGTTGACCAGCTCCCCCATGATGTCGCTGCGGCGGGTAAACATCACGAGCGGAATGACGGCGAAGGGGAGTCCGAAGCTCAGCACCACCTGGCTCAGCACCAGGGTGCGGGTCGGGTCGAGCCCGAGTCCGATCACCACCAGGGGGGGTGCCATGGTGACCAGCCGGCGCACCCAGATCGGGATGTGCCGCTCCAGAAACCCCTGCATGATGACCTGGCCGGCGCTGGTGCCGACCGTCGAGGAGGAGAGCCCCGAGACCAGCAGGGAGAGCCCGAAGATCCATTTGGCGGCGCTCCCCAGCAGCGGCTCCAGGGTGCGGTAGGCCTCCTCGATGGTGGCGATGGCGGTGTGCCCGGTCTGGAAGAAGGTGGCCGCCGCCATGATCAGCATGGCCGCGTTGACGCAGCTCGCCACCCCCATGGCGATCACCACGTCCGCGATCTCGAAGCGGTACAGGCTCTGCAGGCGTGCCTTGTCGTGCACGACGATGCGCCCCTGCATGAGGGCCGAGTGCAGGAAGATGGCGTGCGGCATGACGGTGGCGCCCAGGATGCCGCACCCCAGGAACACGCTCTCGGCGCCGGAGAAGCGCGGCACGAAGGTGTTGTGCAGCACGAGTCCCCAGTCGGGCCTGACGATGAAGGTCTCGGCCAGGTAGCAGAGCGCGATCAGCGCGACCATGGAGGAGATCACCGCCTCCAGGGGGCGGAAGCCGAAACGCTCCAGGCCGAGGATCAGGACGGTGGCGACCCCGGTCAGGAGCGCCCCGATGAAGAGCGGCACCCCCAGCAGCAGCTGGAAGCCGAGGGCTGCCCCCAGAAACTCCGCCAGGTCCGTGGACATGGCGACGATCTCCATCACCACCCACATCCCCATGACCACCGGCTTGGGGAACTGCTCCCGGCAGTGCTCGGCCAGGTTCAGCCCGGTGACCAGGCCGAGCTTGGCGGACAGGGTCTGGACCAGCATCGCCATCAGGTTGCTGACCACGATGACCCAGATCAGCAGGTAGCCGAACTGGGCGCCCCCCTGGATGTTGGTCGCGAAGTTGCCGGGGTCGACATAGGCGACGCTCGCGATGAAGGCCGGCCCCATGAAGGGGAACATGCGCGCCAGCAGGTTCTTTTTCTTCTTGCTCCCCAGGACGTTCAGGGCGTTTTCCACCGTCCTGGCGTCGGAAGTTTTAGGGAGGCTGTCAGACTGCGGGTTGCTCATAGTTCAGCCTTCCAAGAATACGGTACGAAGCTGCGGTAACAGAAGCTGCGGTGACAGGCCACGTATCCAGGCGTCAGCGAAACTGACGTGACAGGCTACGTTTCCAGGCGTCCGGTACCGGCTCAAGCCAAAGGCTAGGCGTTCATCTTCGGCTGCCACATGGCGAGGGTGGCGCCGGTCGGGTCGACCATGACGCTGAAGGACCCCATGCCGGGAACCTCCGTGATATCCTTGCAAATGGTCGCACCCAACGACCTGGCCTGCGCCGTGGAGGCGGCCAGGTCGTCAACCAGCACGTAGGCCATCCAGCTGGAGGACATGCCGGGCATGGGGATTTTCATCATGCCGCCGCCGGTCCCCTCCCCGACGTTGATGACGGTATAATCCATCCCGGGGACGTCTTCAAGTTTCCAGTTAAAAAGGCTCTGGTAGAATTCCTTGGACTTGCCCAGGTCGGTCGACATAAGTTCTACGTGCACGAAGGGATTTGCCATGGTGTTCCTCCACTATGAGAATGACGGATCGGTAAACGCCGGTACCTGACAGTGTAGCAGATATCTCGGACTTGGCAGGATGGGACAACCTTTTGACAAGGGGCTGCCTAGATCAGCTCCTTGGCCTTGAGCTCCGACTTCACCCAGGCGTACACGACGGGGGCTGCGACCAGTCCACCCAGCCCGAAGACCGCCTCCATGAGCAGCATGGAGCAGAGCAGTTCCCAGGCGCTCGCGTGCACCTTCCCCCCCACGATCTTCGCGTTGGTGAAGTACTCCAGCTTGTGAATGGCGATCAGAAAGGCGAGCGAGGCCGCACCTACCCCCGGGGACATGCCGAGGCTGATCAGCACGATGACCAGGTTGGAGACCAGGTTGCCGACCACCGGGAGCAGCCCGCAGAGAAAGGTCAGCACAACCAGGACGGTGCGCAGCGGCAAGACGGTCCCGAAAAGCGGCAGCACCGCCAGGAGAAAGACCGCGGTGAGGAAGGTGTTGAGCAGGGAAATGGAGAGCTGGGCGAAAACGACCTTCTCGAAGGCGTCGATGAGCGCTCTGACCCTCAGGTGCAGGGCGGCGCCAAAGGGAGGCGGCTCCTCCTTCTCCTTGAAGTGGTGCAGCGAGGTCATGCCGCCGATGACCATGCCGAGCAGGATATGGGCGAAGAGCTTCACCCCCTCCAGCCCCGCGGCCGAGATCTCGGTACCGTACTGGCGCAGCACGGCGGCGGCCTGTTCGCGCAGGTCCTCCATGGTGGTCGGGATGGAGTCCGCGAGGTCGGCCGGGAGCACCTGCCGCAGCCGGTCCAGGGTCCCGGCGGCGGCCGACAGCAGCTCGGCCAGGCCGTGCCCGCGCAGGAAGGACCAAAGGCCGAATCCGGCCCCCAGCACCAGCAGCATGACGGCGGTGACCAGCGCCGCCAGGGCGACTTCCCGCGCCACCCGGGTCCAGTGCCTGGGGAGCCTGTCGGCGAGTTGGGTGGTCAGCACGTGCACGGCGAGGCCGGCGATCACCGCCGGGAGCAGCTTGAAGTGCAGGACGGCAGGGACCAGCAGGGCGAACAGCAGGTAACTGGCGGCTTCAGGGAAATTCTTCATATCAGGCCCTTTTCAACGGCAAGGCTAGCGTTCACGGAGCACAACGAGGTGCTCGTCAGCCGTGTGGTTCGCGAGGAGGCTGAGCGCTGCGCCAGACAGCGACAACCCGTCCGGATTGCTCAGGCTCGGCTCCCTGCCAGCAGGTTGCGTTGGCCCCACCCCTGTGCTAGTATTGATATCATGCCTATCAGAGAGGTGCTCGGGTGAAAAAACGCAACCAGGTAAATATTACGCTTGAGGATTCAGCTGCACAAAATGTCGACGAGTACTGCCGGGTGCACGGGATAACGCAGCAAGAACTTTTTAAGACCGGCGCTCAGCGATTAATCGATGAGGATATCCTGGAGCGCGCTGCCGACTTCATGACCATACGCTCGCTTCGGGAGATACGCGATGGGCTAGCCGAGCCGATCGATGATTTGCTTGAAATGATCGCAGATGACAGACGTCGTGGCGACGACATCATCACGGGCTGGCCTCACGACAGAAAGATCGCCTGATGTCGAAGTACCTCAAAATCAGACGCACCCCATCATTTTTAGCCGCATACTCCGAGATGCGGGGATATCTGATGCGCTCAAGCCCGCTTGCCTTCCTCGCCCTGCCATCAGCAATGGAGACGATCCTCGATGTCATCGATAGGCACCCACGCTCGTGGCCAGTCAAGCGGAAACGTCTGTCAGGGGTTGAGTACGAATTTCACCTTGCCATAATCAATATAGCCTATCGGCGACTGCATATCAGGTATTTGATTGACGACGAGGTAAGCTATCTGCTGGCTGCATGGGTTGATGGCCACGACGAACCGAATTACACCACTAACCACTGAGTTCCTCGATGTACCCATCCCAACGCCCGCCATCCAGCAATCTAAAGCACAGTCGAAGCACCCGCAAAAGCTCCCTCACAAGGCGCAGTCCAGCTTCCCCAGCAGTTCGAGCAGACAGGCGACAGTCGCCTTGACGCCGGTGCGAATGGTCGGTTCGGGAAGCGGCGCAAAGAGCGGCGAGTGGTTCGAGGGGACCGGGACGCCGGTCTCCTGGCTCTGCCGGAACAGCACCGGGTCGGCCGCTCCCAGCCAGAACATGCAGCTCGGGATGCTGCGGCCAAGCCCCCAGTAGCCGAAGTCCTCGCTCGCCATCACCGGCTGCGCCAGGTAGAGAGCGGGTTCGCCCAGCGCCCCTTTCAGCGAGCCCGCCACGCGCCCGGTCAACTGCGGGTCGTTGTAATTGGCCGGATGGGAGGTTTTCAGCTGCACCAGGGGGGCGCGCTCCTCCGGCACCCCGGCGCTCAGCGCGACCCCGCGGGCCATGCGCTCCAGTGAGGCGACGATCTGGTCGCGCACCGCGTCGTCGTAGGTCCTGATGCTGAGCTGCAGCACGACCTGGTCCGGGATGACGTTGCTGGCGGTTCCGCCGTGTATGGAGCCGACGGTCACTACCGCCGGCTCCAGGGGGTTAAGCTCGCGGCTCACGATGGTTTGCAGGGCAAGCACCAGCTGGGCCGCCATGACGATCGGGTCCTTGCCCCGCTCGGGAGCCGAGCCGTGGGCCCCGACCCCGCGCAGCGTCAACTCCACCTCGGTCAGGCTCGCCATGAAGTTGCCGGGCGCGTAGCCGACCATGCCGGCAGGCAGTTGCGCGGTCGCGTGCAGCGCCAGGGCGTAGTCCGGGCGGGGGCAGTGCTGGTAGGCGCCGTCGTCCAGCATGGCCTGGGCCCCGCCGCCCCCCTCCTCGGCCGGCTGCCCGACCAGCACCAGGGTGCCCCGCCAGCTCTGCTTCAGGCGCGCCAGCAGCCGCGCCGTCCCGATGAGGCAGGTGACGTGAACGTCGTGCCCGCAGGCGTGCATCACGCCGACCGGTTGCGCTTGCCCGCCGAAGCAGGCCGTCACCGTGCTCGCGTAGGGGAGGCAGGTCTTCTCCTCGATCGGCAGGGCATCCATGTCGGCCCGCACCAGCACCGTCGGCCCCTCGCCGTTGGAGAGCACCGCGACCACGCCGAAACCGCGCCACCCCGCCTGGCGGTATTTCCCCAGCCCCTCGGTCACCGTAAAGCCCAGCGACCTGAGCTCGCCCGCCAAAAACGCCGAGGTCTTTTCCTCCTGCCCGGAGAGCTCGGGCATCGCGTGCAGCATCTTGTAACAGTCAACGAGCGCCGGAAGCTCTGCCTCAATCAGGCTGTCGAGGGATACTGCCAAGTCGTTATTTTTCATATACACACTCTCAATGGGGAAATTTCTGTGCCGTTACTGTCTGAACGGAATCCGGGAAGCTGACAACTCAGCCCGAAAGCACCCTGCGTGACGCAATAATAACGCCAAGAAACGTAGTTCTCGCCCCCTCAAAGCCGAAGGCTCAGATATTTTCGCACATACTACTTCAGGCAGCGGCCGGAAGCTACCTTAAACTTAACGAAACATTAACCGACAGTGCCGTCCCCCCTTGCGAAGGTGGTCCAGGGAGACTGCCGTCAGGCAAACGAAGAACCTTGGCTCTCTCCCCCCTGCGAAGCGGGGGCGGCAGGCTCGTGCAGCGAGCCAGGTGGGGCTCTCCGCCGGTGCAACGCCCCCCCTCGCGGCCGGGTTCAGCGTCCCCCCACTTCACGGGGGGAGAGCGCCACAGCCTGCGCATTTGCCGCCTTACCGTGCAAAGAGATTAATAAATAGGCATAAAATCGCCGCAGCACCCGCCGCCGCAGTCCGTAAAACCGTCCTGGCCACGGCACTACCGCCCGCAACGGTTTCTGGCACGTTCCATGTAAACGAAGTTGGCAACGCATCCAGGAGGGTACGACAATGACAGTGGTAATCGACGGGATCGAATATCTGACAGCCTCGACGGTCGCTCAGCAGCTGGAGACGACCGAAACGAAAATACTCATGCTGCTCAAGCAAAAGGCGCTGGTGGGCGAACTGATCGAAGGGACCTGGTTCGTGACGACGGCCTCCCTCGCCTGCTACGACGCGCACGCCCGGCAGCCCGAAAAACAGGCGAATTGCCGCACCAGCTGCAGCAGCACCGGATGCGGCTGCCATTAAGCTCCCGGTACAGGGCTCAACAGCTGCGCCGGTTACTTCAGCCACCCTAACCCATCGGCGCTCCCGCGCAGCCGCCTGGCGAGAGACGCCGAGGGCGACCCTGCCCCGGTGCCACAGCCGGCAGTTGGGGCGCCAGACTACAAGCGTTTTCGCACAGCACCCGGCAGCGCTCGCGAGGAGATCATCATGGGGCTCACCATCAATGCGTCGGACCTGAAGTACAAATACCCGAGGGTCGTGCAAACCCGTTTCGAGGTGAAACTGCAGGGACAGGACGATCCCGAGCCGTTCAACCGGGACGACCTCTACGACATCCTGCCGATGCTGGAAGCCGTCATGGACGACCTCGGCAGTGACGACGCGCGCGTGCTGCACTGCGTCGAGGACCTGATGAATCAGCAACTCCCCCGCAGCTTCAAAAGCCGCGGCGAGGTATTCCGTTTCCTGACCAACTGCACGCGCGACGTGCTGGCAGAAGACTGATCTCACCCGACGTGCCGGGGCCATCCCCGCCAGCGGATCCACTTTCCCTTGAAAAGGAGGCGCCATGGATGAATCTGACAGCATACTGGAGACTACGCTGCAGATATCGGGACGGCCCTATGAAATCAGGGTGTTCAGGCGCAGCAATGGAAAACACTTCGCCATGACCCGTTTCAGTGACAGCGACACCATCGTAAGCGACGGCAATTCCATCGAGGACACCATAAGGGTGCACTCCAGCTGCCTGCCGCTAGCCGTCAGTTGCCGCATCAAGGAGGAGTCCTCGTAAGGGGGCGCCTCCTTTCCGGCCGCAACGCCACGCCACTCCGGGTCGCTCCCCCCTCCCCTCCCGCCCGCAGACCAGGGGCCAGCTCCACCCGTGTCACCTAGCCGCACCGCCCGGGGCTCCGCGCGCCCCTGCGCAGTTGCTCCGCCACGCCCCTTTTCCCGCCCGAACCTGCTGCCGCTCGGCCTTCCCTCCTCGGCTTCTTATGGTAGACTTGTAAACTATGCCGCCCGCACCGTGCCCCAGCAACGCACGCTGCCCGGAGCGGTAAATTCCTTTCCTTGGCAGCCGCCGAAAACGGGACGACACATGTTAATCCACCTGGTACGCCATGCCGAAGCGGTCGAACGCTCCCCCGAGATCCCCGAAGAGCACCGCTTCCTCACCCCCCGTGGCAGAAAGCGCTTCCGCAAAGTCGCCACGAGCCTCAAGGATTCCGGGATACGGCCTGACCTGATTCTCACCAGCCCGCTGATTCGCGCCGTGCAGACCGCGGAGATACTGGCGCAGCGCCTGAAGTTCCAAGGCGAACTGCTGGTGACGCCGCTTTTAGGGCACGGGTTCCAGCCTGAGGATTTCTATGACCTGCTGACGGGGTTCCCCCGGGCCAAGGAGACCGTCCTGGTCGGGCACGAGCCAGAATTCGGCGCGCTGGCGCGCACCCTTTTGGGAGCCGACTTCCCCTGCACCCTCGCCAAAGGTGGAACGATCTCCTTCAAAATGGACCGCGACCGGAAGGGCGCCGACTTCAGACAGCTGGTCGACGGCAGCGGCGAACTGGTGACGGCGCGTGGCAAGGCATTGCAGCTTTTAAAGAGAGGATGAGGGACATCCGGCCAAGGGGAGTGCTTATCATGAGTCAGACGCCAGAAGATTTTCAGCAGCAGCTCAAGGGAATCGGCAGGATCCTCGCGAAGCGCCTCTTCGACGCCGGTTTCGACAGTTACGCCAAGCTCGTCCAGGCGGGAGAAGAGGGGCTGAAAAAGGTCCGCGGCATCCCGCCCCGCTCCGTCGCCTCCATTCTGGCGCAGGCCGGGGAGTTGGCGGCCGGCGCGCACACGGACCGGCAGGAGCGTGAGGAGTCGCTGCAGCGGCGGCTTTGCGAGGTGAAGGAGCAGCTGCAGACCCTGGCCCTGACCACCCGGGGGCGCTTCCAGGACGAGCTGGCCGGCAAGTCCGGCAAGAAGCTAAGCTGCGACCTGGTGCGCATCGAGGACGCACTGGAACGGGTGCACGACGGCGGCAAGAAGGGCGCCAAGCGCGCAGGCAAGGCGCTCGCCAAGGCCCAAAAACGCGTGGCCGGGCTGGAGGAAGCCAGCCTGAAAAGGGTCCGCAAGGGGCTCAAGCGGGCGAGAAAGGCGGTGCTGAAGGCGCTCTGACCCATACGGCCCGGCCTCACCCAAAAGGATGCGGGATCAAACCCGTTCCTTTTGCAAAGTGCACTACCAGACACACGATTTGGATTGCCTGCAGCGCTCGCTTATTGATACTATCAGCCATGGTACTGTCATAGCCGGCGCCACGGCAGCTGCTGCATTATATCTGCAAATTCGCCCGCTGGCATACAACGCACCGCACTCTAGAGAGACTCAAGCCCCATGTCCCCTATCTCCGGCACGACACCACTCTGGATAGCTGCACGCCTGCTCCTCGAGGAGCACGGCAAAGAGTTCTTCAAACGCTGGTCCAAGGTCGCCGGGGGATTCGAAACCGAGGAGATCCACGACCTGCGGGTCGCCTCGCGCCGCCTGCGCGAGGCGCTGACCCTTTTCGCGCCGTGCTTCGGGGAGCAGGAACTAGCCCGCACCGGGAAAAAGGTGAAGCGGGTGACCGGCATCCTGGGCGCGCTGCGCAACACCGACGAGGCGATCCTTTTCTTCTCGCAACTCTCCCCCGGGGAGCGCGAGCGGTCGGAGCCGGAGCTCCGGGAACTGCTGGACCGGCTGGGCGCCGAACGCGAGGCGGCGCGCCAGCAGCTGGAGAGCGGGCTGAAGGCGCTGAAACCCGGCCCGCTCAAGGCGCGGCTGCGGGACGAACTGGCAACTCCTCGCCTCTTCGACAACCCGCGCACCGATCCGTTCCAGGAGCTCTCCCGGTTCGCCGACGGCGCGCTCCAGGCGCGGGCGCTCCAGCTCTGCGGGCTGCTTCCGGAGGCCCGGGACGAGGCGAACGCGGCCGGGCAGCACAAGCTGAGGATCGCGGTGAAGCGGATGCGCTACCGGATCGAGATTCTCCAGCCGCTCTTCGCCTCCGCCTTCGCCGGGCTGCAGCGCACCCTGAAGGGGTACCAGGAGGTGCTGGGGAATCTGCACGACCTCGACGTCTTCGCCGGGATGGTGCGGGAGCGGGTGGCAGAGGGGGCCGGCCGGCAGGAGCTGCTGCGCGCCATCGGCGCCAGGCGCAGCCGCCTTTACGCCAGTTTCGCCGCCCTGCTGGAGAACTCCCCCATCGACGCCATCGGAGCACAGGCAAGGAGTGTCTTGTGAAACAAAACCGGCTCGCCGCCATCGACATCGGCACCAACTCCATCCGCAGCATCGTCATCGAGATCGACGCCGCCCGCAAATACAAGATCCTCGACGACGAGAAGGTGACGGTACGACTCGGCGAGGGGCTGAACCAGACCGGGAAAATAGCGCCGGCTGCCTGGGAGCGCGCCATGGAGGCGCTGTCGCGCCAGAAGAAGATCATCGACGGCTACCAGGTGCGCGCCATCGAGGCGGTCGCTACCTCCGCGGTCCGCAAGGCCTCCAACGGCCAGGAATTCATCCGGGCGATCAAGAGCGGCATCGGGCTGGAGGTCGAGGTGATCTCCGGGGAGGCCGAGGCGGAGTTGGCGGCCCTGAGCGCCTTCCACAACTTCGACCTCGAGGGGGTGCGCCACCTGATCTTCGACATCGGCGGGGGGAGCCTGGAGCTGATCACGGCCCTGGGCACCCACATCGAGGAGATCCTCTCCCTGGAGCTCGGCGCGGTCTTTTTGACCGAGACCTTCCTGAAAAGCGACCCGGTGACCCCGGACGAGCACCAGAAGCTGCGCAAGCAGATCCGCAAGGCGCTGAAGAACTCCTTCGCGGCGCAGGAGCGCAGCGCCATGCAGTGCCTGGTCGGCTCGGGCGGCACCATCACCTCCATCGCCGCCATGGTGATGACCGGCCGGCGCGAGCGCTACGACTCGATCCACGGCTACGAGCTGCTGCGCTCGGAGGTGGTGCACCTTTTGGCGATGCTTTTGCGCAAAAACGACAAGGAGCGCCGCTCCGTCCCCGGCCTCAACCCGGACCGCTCCGACATCATCATCGCCGGCGTCACGGTGGTGGACGAGGTGATGGACTTCTTCCAGGTGAACCTGCTGCGGGTGAACGAGCGCGGCATCCGGGAGGGGCTGATCCTGCGGGGGCTGCACAAGATGCGCCTTTTGCCGGGCGACAAGCCGCAGCGCTCCTGGCGCGCCAGCGCGCTGGAGTTCGCCCGTTCCTGCCACTTCGACGAGCAGCACTCCCTGCACGTGGCGAAGCTCGCGCTGGAGATCTTCGAGGTGCTGGCGCCCCGCTTCGGCTTCACCGACAAGGACCGGCGCCTCCTGGAGGCCGCTTCCCTGTTGCACGACGTCGGCTACTTCATCAACTACTCAAGCCACCACAAGCACTCCTACCACCTGATCCGGCACGCCGACATCTTCGGTTTCACCCCGCGGGAGCGCGAGCTGATCGCCAACATCGCCCGGTACCACCGCAAATCGCTCCCCAAGAAGAAGCACGACCAGTACACCAGGCTCGCCGTGGCGGACCGGGCGCTGGTCTCGCGTTTCGGCGGCATCGTGCGCCTGTGCGACGGCCTGGACCGGCGCCGCAACGCGGTCGTGGAGGGGCTGGAGTGCGCCCTCTCCCAAAGCACGCTGCGGCTCACGCTGCTAGGCCACGACGACATGTCCGTCGAACTCTTCGGCGCGCGCGCCAAGAACGACCTGTTCCAGGCCGCCTTCAATCTGAATCTGGTCATCGAGGCGCCCGCGGCGGCGGGGACCAAGGTTTCCGGGTAGCCGCAAAAAAATATGCCACCACATTAACAGTGTGGTGGCATATCTTTAGTCAATCCGTACCCATATTCAGGCGAGCACGACACAGCTGCATCGTCTGGACCTACCTCACCTGATCCTGCGCGTAGGGTCCCAACGGCAGGCCGCTTCCCGGATACATGTTGAGTGCCTTGTCGTTCACCTGGTGGGCAAGCGGCATATAGTTGGGAGCCGCTTTGGTTACGGCAGCTTTTATCGCTCCGACAATCAAACCGGGTAGCCCCCCTCCGGTACTTTTCGGCGCGTACACCACCTTCTCCGAGTTTTTCCAGAGCACTTCGCCGGTCTTACCGGACCGAATCTGGTAGTTAATGCCGACAGTTACCTGCGTCGTAGTTACCATGTACTTAGCGTCCCACTGGTTAATGGACACGTAGAGGACTGCGTCGGCACCGAACAGGCTCGCCAGCTTGACCGTGGAGGCGCTGTGCACCATGGAGCTGTCAGACAGGCCGTCATCCTCGAGGACCCGTTTCACGGCATTGATGGGGAACACGTAGTAGCCGCGCTCCGCCAGCGGAATCGTGATAGTGGAGAGCATGTAGTCGGCGGCGGTCACGTCGACGCTCTTGTTGACCACGGGGACAATCAGAATGGAGCGGGGAGCAGCCTCGAGAAACTTCTCTTGTTTGCTCATGTTGTGATGAGTCGCACAACCGGATGCGATTGCCAGCACAATCAAAAGGGGTAGTAGGCGAAGACGTCTCATTTGGCCACCTCCGGGGTTGCTGCGACTTTTGCTTCCGGTGCGGCTGCTGCGTCTGCGGTTACGCCAGGCGCAGCGGAGCCCGAAACGGCCGGGACTGCGGCAGGTTTGACCTCCTGCTTTTTCCCCCTCTTCTGGGCGATGCTGATCAGCTTGGCCATGAAGAATTTGGACTCCGGCCACTTGTCCGCTTCCTTCTGGAAGTACAGGACCGATTGGAGGCTGTTTCCCTGTTCGTAGAGGGCGTAGCCGTACTCGGCGTAGATCCCCGGCGGAACGTGGCCGGCCGACTCGCTGTCGTCGAGCACCGCCTTCAGGTTCTTGACGAACTCGTCCTTCTCGACGGGATTCTTGTAGAAGTCGTAGACCTTCTTGTCGTAATCATTCCAGCTGTAGCGCTTTTGAGCGGCACACCCCGACAGGAGCGCAAACCCGATGACGGCGGCAAGGCCGTAGGCACAATATGCAAATTTCAATTTCATGGTTCTCCGCCTATTTGATGGTGATGGTTTTCAGCGAGCTCTCGACGAAAACCCGCTTCTCGAAGATCTCTTCCTGCCCGACTTTGACGGTCACGTTATGGGTGCCGGTCTCGACGGTCAGTACCTTGGGATCGCCGTCGTACTGGGCGGCGCTCCCCATGTTGATGCCGTCCACGAAGAGGATCGCCTCCCTCGGCGCCCCCTTAAAAGCGAGAGTCGGCCGGTCGTCAACCGTGCGTACCACGGTGCCGGGCATGGAGCAGCCGCCCAGGGCGAAGGTTGCAGCCAGCGCCAGCGCTGTAACGATTTTTTTTGTCATGGCTTCACCTCTCCCACGTAGAGATTCTTGCTGGATGGATCGACGGCGCCGGAAACGATCTCGCACACGGACCCTTCGTCGTTTTCGGTTTCCCCGAAGAAGGACTGTACCTTTATGGTGGCAACCTGCTTGCCCGGGAGCGTAATCTCCATCCCGGTCTGCTTGCTTTTTATCTTCTGACCAGGGGCGATGACGCTGAAGACGTCGCCCACCTTTATCCCCTGGCGGGCGCCGCCGCTGACGAAGACCTGCCCGTCCTTGGCGTCGAGGACATCGGTGCGCCAAGGTTTTTCATCCAAGGTCGATACCAACTTGTCGATGACGTCGGTGATCGCGGCGGCAATGGCGCGGTCGTTCAAAGTGGCGTCGTATTCGGCCCGACTGCCGTAGCCTGCGATCTCTCCGGACTCGGTGCTCGCTTCCCCCGCACCGGTGGCGGAAAAGAACGCTTGCCCCGTGGTGAGGTCGACCAGCCTGATCTCAACCTTCGCCTTCGCCATTTGAACCTTCGTGGAGCTCATGAAGCCTGTCTTTCCGCCGATGAAGCGTCCGAACTCGGTCACAGAACCGACAATCGCGGTATCGACGCCGAGCAGGCCGCCTCCGGAAATTGTCTGCTCCCTGGTGATTTTCTCCATGTCGGAGCGCTCGAACACCATGAAGTTGCCGGACTTGACCAGGCGGCTCGACAGCATGTCCGAGGCTTGCTTACCGATGCGGTCGAAATCGCTGTCGCTCATCAGTGCTTTGCCGTAATTCGTTTCGTTTGTGAATCGGATGACAGCGAGTTTGCGCTTGTACCGTTTTTGGGATGGCAGTGCTGCCGCGGCTTTTTGAGCTTTGGCTTGCTGCATCTGTGTGACAGGCGCCTCAGTTTGCTCTGGCCTGGTTGCCGTTGTGGCGCAGCCAGTAAGAGCGGCAATGGACAAAACGACTAAACCCTTTGAAACTATGCAGCTTCTTAGCAATGCACCCCTCCTTGATAAACGAATAGTCACAATCATGAGGGCTCTAACTATCACACGCCATGTTTTTAGTCAAGAATCCTATAGCACTTTCGGTCAAATAAATGCCGGACAGTTTAGCGACAATTAATATTAAAACATTAGGGGAGCCCGTCATGACTGTCTGTATAGCTTTTGCTTGTTTGTCCTATAATTATCTTCAAGTTGAAAGGCAAACAAATGCCTGAAAGAACGAACAAATTTTGCACAAAGTATTAAACTGATATAAATAAAAGAGATGAGATATGCTCGAAAGGTGGTGTCCTGCAAATGTATATGTCATCCGTCACTAATAGCAAAAAACCGACCGCTGGCGACCTCCCCCTTCAAGCACACCTGCCACCTGATCCGGCACGCCGACATCTTCGGCTTCACCGCGCGCGAGCGCGAGCCGAGCGCGAACCTAGCCCGGTACCACCGCTAATCGCTCCCCGAGAAGTGGCACGACCAGCACACCCGGCTCGCGGTGGCGGACCGGGCGCAGGTCTCGCGCTTGGGCGCCAACGTGCTCCTGCGCGACGGCCTGGAGAAGCGCCGCTACGCGATGGTCGTGGAGGGACGGGAAAACCTGGTCACCAAGGCGCGAGCCTGGTGCGGCGGAGCCCTACGTTTCCGGGAAGCCAATTTCAGCCGGACGGCTGGGAGGAATCAAACGGGGCCGCGCTCGGCGCAACCCGGCGCTTGAGGGCTGCCATGATGAGCGGATAGGCGACCAGGGCGAGCGGTACGGCCGTGACCATCCAGGCGCCTGTGGCCCTGAGCGTGGCCCAACCGATGAGATGGAGCGCGGCTCCCACTTTGCCGTGCAACAGGCCGGTCAGGACGGCCGAGGAGACGGCGGGGCCCCAAGGGAAGAGTTGCTCGCCCAGCCGGCAAAACGGGATGAACAGGGCGAGCTGCAGCGGGTAGCAGAGGTAGTTGAGCGCCTGCATGGCGGCCTGGTTCAGCTTGAAGAGGGCCGCAACCGCGGCCGACAGTATCGTGGTCCCCCACAGTAGAGGCATGGTGCCGGTGGCGGTCCCCAGGCAGATGGTCAGGGAGAGTTTTTGCGGGGTAAGCCCACCCTGGAGCACGCGCTTGAACAGCTCCACACCCTTCCTGGAAATTCGCCGGACCAGCTCAGACACGCGCATCAACTCTCCCAAGAATCTACCACCGTCTCATGCCCCAGTCGCACCAAGTCCACGTGGCCTCGGTTCACCCGCGAAACGGCGGGACTTTGCGCCGACTGACAGCCGCCGCCGGAAACATTATAACATTACAGCAAGCTGTCCTGCCACTGAAATGCTGGATGAGCATACCTGCGCCACGTTACAGGATCATTGCCTCGCGGATACAATACCGTAACACTTCCCGCGTCTGACTGCAAATCGGGAATGCTTCGGCGCCGGCGTTACTCAAGCGGGGGTCGCGACACCGCGCGGAGGTCGATGAGAAACCGTGGGGACCGAAACGGCAACGGGGACCCAAGGCATAAGCCCGGTCCCCGTTGTCGCAGCACGAAAATTCAGACTGAAAACCCGCCCTACAGTTCGTCGAAGGCGTCCTGCTCCTCGTTGGAAAACATCCGGTCCATCTGCAGCATGAGCAGCAGGTGGTCGGCGTGCTGGATGACACCGCAGATGAAGTCCTGGTCCACCCCACCCGCCACCATGCTGGGGGGCGGCTGGATCTCGGCGCTGGAGATGCGGATGACCTCCGAGACTCCGTCGACGATGAACCCCATCATCTTGCCGCCGATGTCCATCACCATGATGCGGGTATGCTGGTCGTTGTCGGACTCCATCATGTTGAACCTGCTTCTCAGCGAGACGATCGGAATGACCTTGCCGCGCAGGTTGATGATCCCTTCGATGCTGGGCGGGGTGTTCGGTATGTGGGTGATCGAGGTCATCCTGATGATCTCGCGTACTTTGAGCACCTCGACGGCATACTCCTCCGGCCCCAGGTTAAAGCTTACCAACTGTATCAGCTCGTTCTGCGATTCACCCTTCTTTACCGGTACGATGGCTCGTGACATTCATTCCTCCTGCAGGTGGCTTCTTTAAAGTGACGACCGCGAAAAACCCTGTAGGAGCGCGAGGCGCCGCTTGGCGACTGCCGTACGCTCCTACACTGTCCGTATAGTTCCGATGTCACGTATCGGCACCACGCGGCAAACCTTGAGGGGGAAGATGCCTGTTTCTTTAAAACCGCCGGTCAGTACGGTTTGACCGGGCTCAGATGCCAGATGTCGTCGCTGTACTCGGTGATGGTCCGGTCGGTGGAGAACTTGCCGCTCTTGGCGGTGTTGATGATGCTCATGCGGGTCCAGTGGTCCCGGTCGCGGTACGCCGCGGCGACGTTTCTCTGCGCCACCACGAAGCTGTGGAAGTCGGCGGCGACCATCCAGGGGTCGCTGGGGCTCGAGATGGCGGCGATGATCGGGTCGAAGATGCCGGACTCGAACATGCTGAAGTGCCCGCTCTTCAGCAGGTTCATGACCCGGTGCAGGTCGGCGTCGCCCGCGATGAGGGCCGCCGGGTTGTAGCGGCTGCGGCGCGCCTCCACCTCCTCCGCGGTGAGCCCGAACACGAAGAAGTTCTCGTCACCCACCTCCTCGCGGATCTCGATGTTGGCGCCGTCCAGGGTGCCGATGGTGATGGCGCCGTTCATCATGAACTTCATGTTGCCGGTCCCGGAGGCCTCCTTGCCCGCGGTGGAGATCTGCTCGGAGAGGTCGGTGCCCGGGCAGATCACCTCCATGACGGTCACCCGGTAGTTGGGAACGAAGGCGATCTTGAGCCGGTCGCCCACCTCGGGGTCGTCGTTCACCACGCGGGCCACGTTGCAGATCAGCTTGATGATCAGCTTCGCCATGAAGTAGCCCGGAGCGGCCTTCCCGCCGATCAGCACGCAGCGGTCGGTCCAGTCCGCCGTGTCGCCGCGCTTGATCCGGTCGTAGAGATGGATGACGTGCAGCACGTTCAGGAGCTGGCGCTTGTACTCGTGAATCCTCTTCACCTGGACGTCGAAGATCGCCTCCGGGTTGAAGGCGACGCCGCACTTGTCCAGCACCTGCTCGGCGAGGTACTTCTTGTTGGCCAGCTTCACCTCGCGCCAGCGCCGGCGGAACTCGGGGTCGTCGGCGAACTTGGCGATCTCCTGGAGGCTGTCCAGATGCGCCACGAACCCGTCGCCTATCTTCTCGGCGATCAGGCGGCTCAGCCCCGGGTTGCACCAGGCGAGCCAGCGGCGCGGCGTGACCCCGTTGGTCTTGTTGTTGAACTTACCCGGCCAGAGCTCGTAGAAGTCCCGGAACAGCCCCTGCACCAGGAGCTGGGAGTGCAGCGCCGCCACGCCGTTCACCGAGAAGGAGCCGACGATGGCGAGATAGGCCATCCTGATCTGCGGGACCGGGCCCTCCTCGACGATGGACATCTGGCGCAGCCGCTCGTTGTCGCCGGGCCAGTGGCTCGCCACCTCGGAGAGAAAGCGCGCGTTGATCTCCAGGATGATGTCCAGGATGCGCGGCAAGAGCTGCCTGAAGAGCGGCAGCGGCCACCTTTCCAGCGCCTCGGGGAGCAGGGTGTGGTTGGTGTAGGCCATGGTGCGCCGGGTGATCCCCCAGGCCTCGTCCCACCCCATGCCGTGGTCGTCCATCAACAGGCGCATCAGCTCGGGGACCGCGCAGCTTGGGTGGGTGTCGTTCAGCTGGAAGCAGTTCTTGTCCCCGAAGGCGCTCAGGTCCCCCTTGTGCAGCGTGACCCAGCGCTCCAGGACGTCCTGCAGGCTCGCCGAGGCGAGGAAGTACTGCTGGCGCAGGCGCAGCGCCTTGCCGTTCTCGCTGGCGTCGTTGGGATAGAGCACCATGGTGATGTTTTCCGCGGCGTTCTTGGTGGCGACCGACTCCGTGTAGCTCCCCGCGTTGAACTCGTCCAGGTCGAAGGCGTCGGTGGGAGCCGCCCTCCAGAGCCTCAGCGTGTTGACGGTCCCGTTCTGGTAGCCGGGGATCGGTATGTCGAAGGGGACCGCCATGACGTCGTGGGTGTCCACCCAGCGCATTGCGGTGCTGCCGTCGGCCTTGACGAAGCTCTCGGTGCGCCCGTCGAAGCGGACCCGCTGGGTGAACTCGGGGCGCTCCACCTCCCAGGGATTGCCGTCGCGCAGCCAGTGGTCCGGCTCCTCCACCTGCCTGCCGTTCACGATGCGCTGCCGGAACATGCCGTACTCGTAGCGGATGCCGTACCCCATGACCGGCAGCTGCAGGGTCGCGCAGCTGTCCAGGAAACAGGCGGCCAGGCGCCCCAGGCCGCCGTTGCCCAGCCCCGCGTCGATCTCCTGGTCGGCCAGGTCCTCGAGCTTGATGCCAAGCTGCATCAGGGCGGTGGTGGCGGTGTCGGTGATGCCGAGGTTCAGCATGGCGTTGCCCAGGGCGCGCCCCATGAGGAACTCCAGGGAAAGGTAGTAGCCCGTCTTGCACTCGGAGTCCAGATAGGCGTAGCGGGTGGCGCTCCAGCGCTCCATGAGGCGCTCGCGCACGGTGAAGGCGAGCGCCTTGTAGTGGTAGCGCGGGGAGCGGCTGTATTTGTCGCGGCCCAGGTGGTGGGCGTAATGGTGCCTGAAATCCTGGATGAGACCGGGGACGTCCATGGGCAGCGGGGGGAGATCGGTAAGCCCCGGGCTGTAGATGGTTTTGCTCGGTTTTTTCTGCATATTGCGGCTCCTTTGCGGGCAGTGGAATTTTTCAGTGGGGAAACGTCCTACATTCTACAGATATTTTTTGAATACAAAAGCAAAAGATTTTTTAATATTGTTAACTGCCGGTTTCTATGGCACTAAATGAGTCGCTCTTCCTCAACCAGCGCGGATCGGCATGGGCACAGGGAATGAGCATTTTGACGATAAAGAGTGCCCTACCCCTTTGGGGAGAGACCTGTGCCATATCCTGTTTTTTTCTTGTTAATTCACGCTATGCCATTAACGAAAGCGGTTCCATTATTTGCAACCATTAGCACGGATTCACGCAGTCAGCCCGCTCTCTTTCCTGCCGGGTAGAGCGCGCCGGCGCCACCTCCGCAGCGACGGGCAGCGTGAGAGGAGATCCCCAATGTTCCCTTCTCGGTGAGGGGGAAGCGTAAACCAGCGGGAGGGGGAGGAACCCGAAAGGAGGCGAGCCCGGATGGGAAAGGAGTATATCACATCCTGGCACGCTTACCCGCGGCGCCGGGCGGTGCGCGGCGCACCCGCCATTTCGCCAGTTCCAGCACCGGGAAGATGCTTGCGGCGACGCCCAGGACGACCGCCCAGTCTGCGAGGCCCAGCGCAAAGGTCCCCAGGGGCTTGTGCAGCGCGGGCAGGTAGACGACCAGTTGCAGCAAAAAAAGCTCCCAGAGGATGGCCCGGTTGAGCCACCTGTTGGCGAAGGGGCGCTTCAGGACCGATTGCCGGTCCGAACGGAAGTTGTACGCCTTGCCGAACTCGATCAGCACCAGCGACACGAAGGTCATGGTCATGGCCTCGGCGGAGCCGCGGCCCGAGGCGAGCGCCCAGGCGAAGAGTGAGAGGTTGACGCAGCACGACCAGGCTCCCCCGACCAGCATGAGGAAGAGCACCGGCCCGGTGAAAATGCCCTGGCGCGGGTCGCGCGGCGGGCGGCGCATCAGGTCGGGGGCGCCGGGGTCGAGCGCCAGCGCCAGCGCGGGGAGCCCGTCGGTGGCGAGGTTCACGTAGAGGATCTGGACGGCGGAGAGCGGCAGGGGCAGGCCGAGCAGGAGCGCGCCCGCCATCAGTCCGATCTCGCCCGTATTGGAGGAGAGCAGGTACATCAGGTATTTCTTCACGTTGTCGTAGATGGCGCGCCCCTCTTCGACCGCGGCCACGATGGAGGCGAAGTTGTCGTCGGTGAGGATCATGGCGGCGGCCTCCTTGCTGACCGCCGTGCCGGTGACCCCCATGGCGATACCGATGTCGGCCTTCTTGAGGGCCGGCGCGTCGTTCACCCCGTCGCCCGTCATGGCCACGATGTCGCCCCTGCGCTGCCAGGCGGCAACCACCCGCAGCTTGTGCGCCGGGTCGACCCGCGCGTAGACGCCGATCGACGCCACTTCCAGGTCCAGCTGGGCCTCGTTCATGGCCTCCAGCTGCGCGCCGGTGAGCGCCCTCCCCTCCCCCGGAATCCCCAGCTCCCGGGCGAGGGCGACCGCGGTGAGCGGGTGGTCGCCGGTGATCAGCACCGGCCTGATGCCTGCCGCGAGGCAGGTCTGGATCGCGGAGCGGGCCTCGGGCCGGGGCGGATCGAGCATCCCAACCAGGCCGAGGAAGGTGAGACCGTGCTCCGCGTTCCCCCTGGTGGCCCCGGTGCGGCCCGCCACGGCCAGCACCCGGAGGGCGTCGCCCGCCATGCGGCGCGCCGCCTCCAGGATCAGCTCCCTCCCTGCCGGGTCGAGTTCCACCTCCGCGTCCCCGGCCGCCTGGCGGGCGCAGGAGGCGAGGATCACCTCGGGGGCCCCCTTGGCGAAAGCGACCAGCTCCGCTCCCAGGCGGTGCAGGGTGGTCATCCGCTTGGCCTCGGAGCTGAAGGGTATCTCCTGGACGCGCGGGAATTCCAGGTCCAGCCGGGCCCGGTCCAGCCCCGCCTTGGCTGCGGCGACCAGCAGCGCCCCCTCGGTCGGGTCCCCCTGGATTCCCCAGCGGCCGGTCGCCGGGTCGGCGGCCAGGCGCGCGTCGTTGACCAGCGCCCCCCCCTGCAGCAGGCGGATCAGGGCGGCGGGTGGGGCGACCTCGACCCCCTGCCGCGCAAAGGTGCCCTGCGGCTGGTAGCCCGCGCCGGAGACCTCGAAGAGCTCACCCGCGGCGAAGCAGCGGCGCACCGTCATCTCGTCCCTGGTGAGGGTGCCGGTCTTGTCCGAACAGATCACCGAGGTGCAGCCCAGGGTCTCCACGGCGGGGAGCCGGCGCATGAGCGCGTGGCGTTTGACCATGCGCTGCACGCCGATGGCAAGCGAGATGGTCACCACGGCCGGCAGGGCCTCCGGGACGACGGCGACCGCCAGCGCGATGCCGAAAACCAGCATGTCGAGGAAGGGGGCGCCGCGCAGAAGGCCCAGGCCGACCACCAGGGCGACGCCGACGGCGGCGGCCCGCGCCAGGAGGGCCCCGGTGCGGTCCAGGCTCTCCTGCAGCGGAGTCCGCCCCGGCCCGATGGCCTGGAGCATGCCGGCGATCTTGCCGAACTCGGTCCGCATGCCGGAGGCGACCACCACCCCCCTCCCCCGCCCGTAGCTGGCGAGCGTCCCCGCATAGGCCATGGTGCCGCGGTCGCCCAGCGCGGCCTCCACGGCGGCGGCCGGCTCGACGCTTTTCTCCCTGGCGGCGGACTCGCCGGTGAGGGAGGACTCCTCCATCCGCAGGTTGACCGCCTGGCAGAGCCTCAGGTCGGCGGGGACCCGGTCCCCGGCCCGCAGCAGCACCAGGTCGCCCGGCACCAGGTCGCGGGCGGGGAGCTCCTGCTCCACACCGTCGCGCAGCACGACGGCGCTCGGGGCCGCCAGCAGACGGAGCGCCTCGATGGCGCGGTCGGCCCGGTACTCCTGGGCGAAGCCGAGCAGCGCCGCGAACGCCACGATGACAGCGATCGCCGCCGCCTCGATCCCGTGTCCCAGGAAGACCGAGAGCGCGGCGGCGCACAGGAGGATGATGATGAGGACGTTCTTGAATTGTGCCAGGAGGATGGCCCAGGGAGAGACCCGGTGCGGGGCCGCCAGCAGGTTCGGGCCGCAGGCGGCCAGGCGGCTCGCCGCCTGCGCCGAGGACAGGCCGGCGGGAGAGGTGGCGAGCAGGGCGCACACCTCCGGGACGGAGAGGGTGTGCCAGAGGTGCGTGGCATCGTGGGCTGGCGGTTCCATGGGCGCGCCTCCCTGGGGAAGTGGAGTTCCGGTTACTGCGCCAATCGCTGCAGGACCTGCTGCAGCTTGCGCAGCTCCTCGCCGTAGCCGGCCCAGTCGCCCTGGCGCTGCAGATTGACCGCCCGCTCGAAGATCGCCATCGCCTCCCTGGCAAGCCCCGCCGCCGGCGTACGCGGGGCTGCGGCGCCGGAAGCGGCGGCCGGCGCGCCGGCTGCGGCCCGGGGGGCGGGGGAAGCGACCGCCTTGCCTCCGAAGATCCTCTGCAGCGCCAGCTCCAGGGTCTCCTCCATGACGACCTGGTCCCCGTAGGCGACGATCACCCGGCGCAGCTCGGGAAGTCCTCCCTTGTCGGCGGTGAGAAAGAGCGGCTGCACATACAAAAGCGACTTCTCGATGGGAATCACCAGCATGCTCCCCCGGATGACCTCGGAGCCGCGCTGGTTCCAGAGGGTCAGCTGCTGGGAGATGAAGGCGTCCTGGTTGATGCGCGCGTCGATCTGCTTGGGCCCGTAGATCAGGCGGTAGCGCGGGAAGGTGTAGGCCATGATCTTGCCGTAGTTGGCGCCGTCGCAGCGGGCGGTCAGCCAGGCCGCGAGGTTGTCGCGCTTGGAGGGGGTGAAGGGGAGCAGCAGGATGTACTCCTCCCTCCGCTCTCCCGGCAGCTTCATGATCGTATAGTACGGCTCCATGGTCTTCTCGCCCAGGGCGGGTATCTCCCAGAGGTTCTCCTTGTTGTAGAAGACCTTGGGATCGGTCATGTGGTAGGCGGCGAAAATGGCCGCCTGCAGCCCCAGGTACTGGTGCGGGTAGCGCAGGTGCTGGCGCAGGTCGTCCGGCATGGCCGACAGGGGGCTGAAGAGGCCGGGGTAGATCCTTGCGTAGACCCGGGCCATGATCTCGGCGGGATCGCTGATGTAGAAGCTGACCGACCCGTCGTAGGCGTCGACCGTCACCTTCACCGAGTTGTGCAGGTAGTTGACCCCGTCTCTGAGCGGCTTCGAATAGGGGAAGCGGTCCGAATAGGTGTAGGCGTCGATGATCCAGACCAGCCGGCCCGCCTTGGTCACCACCAGGTAGGGGTCGGCGTCGAAACGCAGGAACGGGGCGAGGGTCCGCACCCGCTCGTTGATGTTGCGGTAGTACAGTATCCGGCTCTGGTCCGTGATGTCGGAGGAAAGCAGCAGCTTCTCCGTCTTGAAACGGGCGGCGAACAGCGCCTTGCCGGCCAGGGAGCCGACCGGCACCCCCCCTTTCCCCCGGTAGACGGTGTTGATGTTCCCGGTGGCGGTCGGGTAGCTGAACTCCGGGACCTTGGTGCCGACCACGACGTACTCGTTGGAGAGTTCGCCGTAATAGATTTCCGGGCGGGTCACCTTGATGTCGGCGAGGCTCACCGGCGGGATGTCCTTGATGAAGAACTCGGGGAGTCCTTCCTTGCTGATACGGCTCACCGGCCCCATGGTGAGGCCGTTGCCGTGGGTGAAGATGAGCCGCTCGTTGATCCAGTTGCGGCTGGGGAGGTCGGCGTAGGAGAGTTCGCGCGGCGAGAGCATGACCTGGGTGTACTGTCCGTTCACCAGGTAGCGGTCGTTGTCGACGTCGAAGAACTTGTAGTAGGTCCTGATCTGCTGCAACTGGCTGAAGGTCTTCAGAAGCGGCTCGTGGTCCCAGAGCCGGATGTTCTTGATGGTGGCGTCGTTGTTGGCTATGTCAGCAGCGCTGAGCTTCACGTCGACATCGAAGGGGACGGTTTCTATCTTGTCCAGGCCGTAGCCCAGCCGGGTGAACTTGATGGTGTTCTCTATGTAGGGGGTCTCCAGGTCGAGCTCATTGGGCGCCACCTTGAACTTCTGCAAAAGCCCGGGATAGAGCGCGATGCCGACGCCGTAGAGAGCGAAGAGCAGCGCCGGCGGCAGCACGGCCAGGCGCCAGGCGCCGCGCCAGAGGCCGAGCGCCAGGGCGATACCGGCGACGGGAGTCAGCACGCTCAAAAGCCGGTAGGTCAGCAGGCGGGCGTTGACGTCGGCGTACCCCGCACCCTGGAAGCTGCTGTTGCCGGAGAGCAGCAGGTGATAGCCGTCCAGGTAGAAGCCGGCCGCCAGCGTCAGGAAGAACAGGGCGACCAGGATCGCCAGGTGCCGCCTGACCCTGTCGTCGACGGTAGCGCCCCGTTCCGTCAGGAGGATGCCGCCGCGCAGGTAGTACACCGCGACCGACAAGAGCGCCGTCGCCAGCACCAGAAAGCCGGCGAAGCCGTTCAGCTGCTCCCATAGCGGCAGGCTGAAAAGATAGAAGCCGATGTCTTTGCCAAGCACGGGATCGACCGTGCCGACCCTCACCTGGTTGGTGAAGAGGAGGACGTTTTGCCACTGGGCGGCGCCCCAGTTGCCGGCCAGAAAGGCGAGCAGCACGCTGGCGAAAATGCTGGCCGGCGCCACCAGCCGGGCCGCGTCGTCCTTTTTCAGCCGGTAGACGTTGCCGCCCAGGGGAAAGGATCCCCGAAGCGGAAAGGGAGCGCGATTGGCGACGTGCAGGTTGGCGAGCGCGAAGAGGAGAAAAACGGCGCCGAAACCGAGTCCCGAGGCCAGCTTGGCCGTGAGGTTGGTGCCGAACACGGAGGTGAAGCCGGTTTCCACGAAAAAGAGCCAGTCCGTGTAGAAGTCGACCAGGGACGACAGAAAGGGAACGATCAGCAGGGCTATGAAAAAGATGATGATCAGTCTGTTTTTTCTCAGCATGGTTCTCTCCTGGCTCTTGGCAGGTGCGGGAAACCGTCCCTCGGCGATCGAACCTCGAGCAACGCCCTGTGCCGGCGGCCCGGCGGTTAGCGATTCATAAACGGCAGCAGGCCCCTGAGAAAATCCATGGTGAAGTTGACGCCGACAAAGGCCCCGAGCATCCCCGCAAGGTTCAGGACGCTGGAGAGCGTCCGGTTCTTACGTTTCCAGGCAAGGGGAAGCAGCGAGAATGACATCAGGGCATAGAGCGCCAGGGTGAGCAGGATAGCGGGGAAAGCCAGGTTGCTGGCGACGCTCACCTTGTCTGCCAGCGTGAGGAAAACCGTGATGCCGCACGCCCAGAGGAGCAGGGTGTTCCCGTCGCCCCGAGTACCGGATCCGAAGGCGAAGAACCAGGCGATCGGCTTCAAAAGCATAACAAAAAAAATCATACAGCCACTCCTTTTACCTTTGACTTTGTCGGACAAAACAGCCTGATCTAGGGGCCGGAGGCGCCTGCCGGTCCTGTCGAGCTGTCCAGTCCTGGGCTCCGCGGGTGGCATTCCACCGACCAGCTTACCAACTTATCATAAAGCATAATCAAGCGTTTACTAAGATTATAATAGCGTGGAGGCGATTTTGTTGGAGAGAATTTGCACCGGTGGGCCCGAGTTGGCCGGGCGAGCAACCGGCAAGGCAACCGGAGGGGATCTGAGGCATGGCTGCGGGGGCCGCAGCCGCTTCCTGGCACCTGTCCGCTATTCGGGGCGGTTCGCAAGGCAGCGCCCCCCGTGCCCAGTCGTCACGTACGCAGCTTGAACTGCCTGCGAGCCGTGGCGAGTTCATTGGGAAAATTCCGGATGAATACCGGGAATATGGGCAATATGCGCTCCATAAATTGCTTGGTACCTTTTTGGGGCTCGTTGATGAGCTCTGAAACCAGCCGGTAAAACCATTGCAAACACAGTTTTTGAAAAATCTGGGGTGGGACTTTGATGTCGCCGGTGTACCACCTCAAGGCGGCGCCCACTCCGATCATGATCCCTTTTTCAATATTGCAGATGTTGCTGTTCATCCATTTCTCTTGCTTCCTGCCGCCAAAGCAGACCCAGATGATGTCAGGGTTTGCCTTGGATATCTTCTCAACCATCTCGTAGTTGTCTTGCTCGGTAAACTCCCTGAAGGGCGGACTGTGGCCGGTGATGTTGATTCCCTTGTGTTTGTTACGGGCCTTGTCGATGACCTTGTTGATGGTCTGATCGGTGTCGCCCAGCAGATAGTGGGAAAACCCGTCCTTTTCGGCGAACAACAGCTCCATCAACCGGACACCCGATATGCGCTCGGTTCTGCTATATCCGGCCAGACGCGCGAAATACGCCAAGGGTGCGCCGTCGGCCAGGGACAACAGTGAAGAGTTGATTGCTTTTTTAAGCTGGCGATCTTTCGAGGCACTGACCGCATTTTCCACATCGGTAAGTCAGATGTACTCCTTGTGCCCGTTTGTTATGACTGATTTTATCAGCTCGTACACTTCTTCATATGCAACGGCATTTACCTTGACGTTCATGAACTCGACGAACTTCAATTCCACGTACTTTAGATCCATGAGCATGTCAATCACCTCTGGCACCTGTCATGCTTTCATTGTCTTTGTCTGATTGTTGCAACAGTCCTGGGGGTTACACAAGGACTGACTTTGGCGGAGTGAGCCGGAACCCTAATTTTCCTCTTCATAATCAGGGCAGATGATTTCACCCGAAGCACCGCAACGCGTGCAGAGTAATTCCTTTTCCAGCAACAGCGACTGATATATCTTCCCCTCCCCTCCGCACTTGGTACATTCTATTTTCCCGTCACCCTTGCCGTCGCAGACAGGGCAAACCGCCATTTTTTTGCACCGCATGGAAGCCATCATGGCAGAACCTCCGTCGCATCCATTGTTGCCGAAAGAACGCCCACCAGACGCCCTCTGCTGCAGCGGTTCACGAATGCTCCCCGGCTGCTGGTCCGACTACCTCGGCATACTTCCGATCCGTTCCTGAACCAGTCGCACATTAGGTTACACCAATCTTACGGAAAGTATACTCAACTCGCCCAGCGTGTCCACTTTCAAGAAAAACCGGTTGCAACAGAAGGGTTCAAAGCCGCATCGGAATGCTCCAGTGCAGCGGGAGCTTGGCTGGGGGGGAGGCGGCCGCCGCGTACTGCACCCCCCTGGAGACCCCGGAGATCGATGCCGTCCGCCTGGAGGACGGCAAGGAACTGCTGCCGCTCTTGGCACGGGTGCTGGAAAAAGGCGGGTCGGCGTGTGAGGTGGCTGGATGGATGGCGCTGCGCCTACCCGCGCAGCCCTGGTCCAACTTCGACATGCACCACCTGCTCTGGGAGCCCAGGCTCGTCGTGGCGCGCATCTTCGAACTGCACGCCGAAACCTGGCGCCGCTCCATCCTCAATACCACGGGGGAGAAGAACCTTTTGGACTGGATGCGCCAGGTGCGCCCCGAATTGCCTGTCGGACGCGCTCGCGCCAACCGATTGCAGAAGCGTTCCCCGAACTGTGTCCAGGCAGCGCACCGCAGCCAGACAAGCGCTTCCGACCGCAAAGCCGTCACCCGACCGGGCCTTGCCAGGAAAGTACTTGACAATGGTGCCCGCCCCGAAAGATATTGGGACGATGTATACGGGAATCTGGTTTAGCAGGAACTAACCAAAGGTGGCGGGAATGTATAACGGACGTGTGATCATCTGCGACGACGAGGTCGAGATACTGCGCTATCTCGGCAAGATCCTGACGGCCCAGGGGCTCGACCTGGAGGTCTTCAGTTCCGGCAGCGCGCTGATGAGCTTTCTGGAGAACCGCGACCCGGAGGATTGCGACCTGCTGCTTTTGGACGTGAAGATGCCCGACCTGGACGGCATAGAAATCCTGCAGCGCATCAAGAGGATGAAGCTCGCTCTGCCGGTGGTGATCATGACCGCCTACGCCTCCATCAACTCGGCCATCGAGGCGATGAAGCTCGGCGCCTACGACTACGTGACCAAGCCCTTTCCCAAGGAGAAGATCTTCGGCATCCTGGAGAAGGTGCTGGAGCGCAAGGCGCTCTTGAAGGAGAACTCGGCGCTCAAGGACGAGCTCGGCATACCTTGCGCCGCGAGCCCGCTCGTCTTCTCCAGCCAGAGCTTTCGCGAGGTCCACGACATGGCGCTCTTGGTGGCGCAAAGCGACTCCAACGTCGTGGTGCTGGGCGAGTCGGGCACCGGCAAGGAGCTGATCGCCGGGCTCATCCACCAGAACAGCCCGCGCTCGGCGGAGCGCTTCCTCACCATAAACTGCGCGGCCCTGTCGGACACCCTGCTGGAGAGCCAACTCTTCGGCCACGTGCGCGGCGCCTTCACCGGCGCCATCAGCCACCAGAAGGGGCTGCTGGACGCGGCCAACAAGGGGACCCTCTTCCTGGACGAGGTGGGCGACATGAGCCCCGCCATCCAGGCCAAGCTCCTGAGGGTGCTGCAGGAGGGGGATTTCATACCGGTGGGCGACACCAAGGCGAAGACCGTCGACATCCGCTTCCTGGCCGCGACCAACAAGGACCTCGAGGAGGAGGTGCGCCAGAAGCGCTTCCGCGAGGACCTCTACTTCCGGCTCAACGTCATCTCCCTGTACCTGCCGCCTCTCAGGGAGCGGGGCGAGGACATCGAGATCCTGGCCCGGCATTTCCTGCGCAAATACGCCACCCGCATGAAACGCGACATCAGCGACTTCACCCCGGAGGCCCTGCAGCTGCTGGTCTCCTACAGCTGGCCCGGCAACATCAGGGAGCTGGAAAACGCCGTCGAGCGCGCGGCCATCCTCACCCGCGGCACGCAGATCCGCGCCGAGACCCTGCCGGTCTGGAGGAGCGCGCCGGCCGCCGAGGCGAGTCCGTCGCAGCGCCTGGTCTCGCTGGAGACCGTGGAGCGCGAGCACATCCTGCACGTCCTGAAGGCGGCCGGCAACAACAAGAGCCGGGCGGCGCGCATACTCGACATCGCCCGCAGGACCCTGGACCGCAAGATCGAGGAGTTCGGCCTGGACGACGCGGGAGCGCTCTGATGCCGCGGCGCTTCCCGATCCGGGCCAAACTCACCTTCGGGGCGCTCGCCCCGCTCTTGGTCGCCTTCCTGCTCTGCTCGGCCACCGGCCTCTACCTCATCAACGAGAAGATCGCCAACCAGGCCCAGGAAAAGGTGCGCACCGACCTCAACTCGGCCCGCGAGGTGTACCGCAACGAACTGGACCGCATCGGCGAGCGGATCGAGCTGACCGCGGCAAGCCCCTTCGCGGCCGCGGCCTTCGGCGCCGGGGACCGCCCGGTCATCGCCCGCCTGCTCAGCTCCTTGCAGGGGAAAAAACCGCTCGACATCCTCACCGCCGTGGACGCCTACGGCCAGGTCATCTACCGCGCCCAGAACCCGTCGCTTTGCGGCGACCACCCCGCCAACTGCTATTTTCTGAGCCGCGCCCTGAGCGGGGCGGCGGTCACCGGCAGCTACGTGCTTACCGGGGACCAGCTGGCCGCCGAGAACCCGGAACTGGCGCGCCGCGCCACCATCACCGTGGTCCCGACGCCCCACGCCAGGCCGCGCGCCTCGACGGTGGAGCGCTCGGGGATGATCATGGTGTCGGCCGCGCCGGTGCGGGACCCCTCCGGACGGGTCATCGGCGCGCTGTACGGCGCGCGCCTTTTGAACAACAACAACGCCCTGGTGGACCGGATCAAGGAAATCGTCTACGAGGGGGTCGTGTTCAACGGGGTGGATGTCGGCAACGCCACCCTGTTCCTGGGCGACACCCGCATCGCCACCAACGTGCTGGCGACCGGCGGTGATCGGGCCATCGGCACCCGGCTCTCCGAGGAGGTCTACAACCGGGTGCTTTTGGAGAAGAGGAAGTGGATCGCCCGGGCCTTCGTGGTGAACGACTGGTATTTCACCGCCTATGAGCCGATCCTGGACCTGCGCGGCCAGGCGGTCGGCTCGCTCTACGTCGGCATGCTGGAAAAGCCCTACACCCAGATGCAGAAGAACGTCAACTCGACGCTGTACGCGGTGCTCCTGGTGACCGCGCTGGTCGGCTTCGCCGTCTCGGGGTTCATCGGCACCCTGCTGGCGCGCCCGATCAGGGAACTGGAGAAGCTGGCGCACCGGGTGGCCCTGGGGGAGCGCGACCTGCAGATGGAGGTGCGCGCGACCGACGAGGTGGGGGACCTGGCCAACGCCTTCAACCTGATGACCCGGGCCCTGAGCCGTCAGGAGGCGGAGATCGGCCTGCTGCACCGCGGCCTGGAGCTCAAGGTGCAGGAGCGCACCGCCCAGTTGAGCGACAAGAACCGCCTGCTGCTGCAGACCCAGGCAGAGCTGGCGCGGGCCGAGAAGCTGGCGGACCTGGGGGTCGTCGCCGCGGGTGTCGCCCACGAGATCAACACGCCGCTCGCCATCATCCGGGGCAACACGGAGGTGCTGGAGATGTGCCTGCCGCCGGAGCACGCCAACCGCGAGGAGGTGGAGATCATCAGCCAGCAGACCGAGAGGATGGCGAAGATCGTCGGGAACCTGCTGATCTTCGCTCGGCAGAAGTCTCTGGACCGCCGCCAGGTCTCCATCCACCAGCTACTGGACGACATACTGAGCCAGATCGGGCACCAGGCTGCCATGGACAAGGTCCGGGTGGAGCGGCGCTACGCGCCGGAGCTGGCCCCCATCGGGGGGGACGCGGACCAGCTCAGGCAGGTGTTCAGCAACCTGATCCTGAACGCCGCCCAGGCGATGCCCGGGGGCGGCACGCTGACCCTCGCCACCAGCTCGCTCGGTCCCGGCGCGGGGTGCCTGGTGGAAATCGCCGACACCGGGCAAGGGATCCTGCCCGAGCACCTGGAGAAGATCTTCACCCCCTTCTTCACCACCAAGGACAACGGCAGCGGGCTCGGCCTTTCGGTTTCCTACGGCATCGTGAAGGACCACGGCGGCGATATCCACGTGGAGAGCTCGGCGGCCGGGACCCGGTTCCGCATCGTCATCCCGGAGGAGAAACCGGCCGGCCCGGCACCCGCGGCGGGGCCGGCAAGCTAGCCCCGCCCCTCGCGTGGCACCTAGCGCCTGGGCGGCCCCCGTCCGGGGACCCCTCCGGGACGCGCATCCAGGCGGCCACGGGCGGGGCGACGCGGGTGACCCGGAGCCCGCGGCATTCACATTAATGCTAAAGTTTTCCCTTTTTCAGGTCGATAGCTCTAGCAGGATCTACCAGTATCTACCAGGCAGCGATACCAGCAGAACCACCTCAAGGAGCGACAGTATGGCGATAGCATGGACCAGCGACCTGGCGACGGGCGTGCACCAGATAGATGATCAGCACAAGGAAATATTCGACAGGGTGAACCGGCTTTCTGAGGCCTGCAACGAAGGAAGGGGAAAGGAAGAGGTACTCAAACTGCTGCTGTTTCTGGAGGATTACGTCAAGGAACACTTCGCCGCGGAGGAAAGGCTGCAGCTGCGCTACGGCTACCCGAAATACGCGCTGCACAAGTCGCAGCACACCCGTTTCATCGCCGACATCGCCCGCCTGGAGACCGCGTTCAAGACGGAAGGCGCCACCCTGTCGCTGGTAATCATGACCAACAAGACCCTGGTCTCCTGGCTGCTGCAGCACATCGGCAAGACGGACAAGGAGCTGGGGGCCTACCTGTTAGAGCAGATGGAGTGAGCGGGCCGCGGCTGCTGGCCGCCGCCCTAGTTCGCGGGGGGCTTCGGTCCGGACGCCGGATCCGGCTTGCGGGCCGCGTCCTTGCCGCCTTCCCGAAACGGCCTCTTGTTGCGTGAGCGGGTGCGCGTCCGTTCGCTGGGAACCGCCTTGCCGGGCGCCTTGACCTGGTTTTTCTGCGCCTGCTCCTTCGGGGCCGGCTCGGCCCTGTTGGGAGACTTGAGCCGGGCGATCAGGTCCCGGGCCCATTCCATATCCCCCTCGCAGCACTCCGCCGCCACGTACTGCAGGTCGTCCGGAGTGGTCTTGGTGCACTTGATTTTGAAGAGCCTCTCGATGAGCTCCTTGGACCAGTAGTACTCGCGAATTATCTTCTTGCCGTCAATCTCGTCATAACTGTAGTCGGTGCAGGGGATGACACTCTTGAGCCACTGCGGCGACACTTTCAGCCGGGCCGAGGCCGACCCCTGTTCGTGGCTGTCCGCTATCATTTTCTTGCGCACCAGGGCCATACCCTGTTCGACTGACTCGACCGGCGCAGAGCTTTCCACCAGGCGCGTCAAATACCCGGCCAGATCCTCCAGCGCGGGGTCGGCAAGCGCCTTCAGCGCCAGCTCAGAGCTATGGGACAGGTCCGGGAGCTCGACCGTGACACCGAGGGTGACTTCTTCGTCCCCATCCTGGCGGCCTATGCTGACCTCCAGGTCGAGGGTCTGGCCCGAAAGCTGATCGACGACTTCGCAATCGAGTGCGGACAGCACCGCGTCAGTCAAACGGGTCTTGAGCGGTCCAGGTTCCGGTCTGAAATAACCATGGCCGTGCAGTTGATCCAAAAGGTTCGAGATGATAGCAGGGTACTTTGATGTCATGATGAAATCCTGTTGATTGCCTGGTCCTTATTTTCAAGAATCTCGTGCTCAATCGGCCCAACGGGCGCCAAGCCTGCTGCCTGATAAGCGCCGGCGAACCGGTGGGGCATCTAGTGTAACTCTGCCGTTCCCTGGCCATGTCCAGCAACTCCATACCCTAGCACATGGAGAACGAATCGCATACTAAACATTTTCCAATCAGGGTCGGGCCGGCAACACGACCCCTCGCCTTCGCCTGCCCCCTGGAGACGCCCCCCCGGGACAGGTGGCCGCGGCCTCAGGTACAGACAAAAAAAGGGAGCCGGAGGCTCCCATTCATTCTGCAGCATAAAAGTCCATTAAAAAGATTCAGAACAGGCCGCAGAGCATATCAGGGTATTTCATTTCAGCACATAGCACAGTTCAAAACCCACACATCACTCATCACACATCACATGCCAATTATCAGATAACACATACCACATAACGCACGACACACACCTTTTTTTGCGCAGAGCGCATAGTACATACAGCATCAATTTAATTCATAAAACAGCATACACAGAGTCACCGGTTCCAACTCTCTAACTGGTGTATTGAGATGGCGCCCTAGCCTTCATCGCCTGATACAATTGGGATGGCAAAAACGGCTTTCGAATGATGCACTCGACGTTGGCACCCATCTCCAGGGAAGAGATGTCGTAGTTGCGCATGCCCCCGCTGCACAATATGATGCGCGCATCGTTCGAATGTGCGAGTATTTCGCGTGCCGCCTGGACTCCGTCTTTAAACGGCATATCAATATCCATTATCGTTATGTCGGGCTGGTGTTCGCAGTATTGTTCTACGGCCTCCACTCCGTCGGCGGCTTCCGCCACTATCAAATAATTCTCCTTTTCAATGATGCATCGAAGCATCAATCGCATATCGGCGACATCATCTACAATAAGGACTCTTTTTTTCAAATCGAAGCACCCCTGCAATCCATGCCTGATAAGCCACGCGGAAACCGATCATTTTCAGTCACCGACCTGTATCCGGGTTTGCTGACCTACTGCCCGAAACATGCCCAACTGCCGGTAAACCGGCATCTTTAGCATTATCTATTGTTTATTAGAGCATAAGCTCCGGCAAGTAGCCGCGATCAGTGGACAATCCGCCCGGTGACCCTGTCAGCATTAAAGCACCCCACCGACCGCACGCTACACCGCCGGGTCACCTGCCCCAATCAGGATGCTGCCGCCCCGTCGCCACTGCCGTGAAAAGACCGGGAATCCGCTAAAAGGCGGCAAAGGTGATCGGGCGTTGCTGTCCAGGCGCTGAATCTCTGCCAGGGCATTTCACGTCTGTCACTGGCTTCAGGTGCTCAGCTCTCAATTTTGCTCAAGAAGTGGCGCATACCACCCGATGAGACTGTCATGAGGATATCAACCACACGGTGTTCATACGGGCACCGGGGGCGCACCACGCTTTTCTGGCCCGACAATCAGATCATGAGCGAGAAGCCACCAAGAGGCAGGCGCCTCCCGTTCCGGGCCTCCTTGTTGGCCGCGCTGGCCCTGGTCGCGGCGCTCCTTTTCGTCCGCGTCGGCGTCGCACAGGTACCCTCGGCAGGCGAGCCGCCCCCGACCCGGCAGGCTCGCGGCTTCGGGGAGGAATACCGGGAGCATCGGGAGGCCATCTGGATCATCGCCTGCGCCCTGCTGCTCCAGTCGGCGGCGATCACCCTGCTGGTCAAGAGCGCGAGCCGTCGGCGGCAGGCTGACCTGCTGCTGAGCGAAAGCGAGGAGCGCTTCCGGATGCTGGCTGAAAGGTCCCAAACCGGGATCTACGTCATGGACCGGGACGAGACCATCCTCTACGTGAACCGCAGCTTCGCCGAGATTTTCGGCTACGGCCGGGACGAAATCATCGGCACGAGTTTCAGGAGCCTGGTCTGTCGGCAGGACCTCCCCGGGGTGGCCGACACCTTCAGGAACCAGATCACCGGCACGATGGCCCCCTCGCACCACGAGGTGCGGGGAGAGCGCCGAGACGGTGGCCTGATCGATATCGAGCTGTTCGCCGCACTGAACAGCACCTCCGGGAAGCCGAGCATCATCGGGACCGTCCTCGACATCACCGCCCGCAAGAGCGACGAGCGCACCATGCAGCGCCACCAGTCCGATCTGGAGCAGATGAACCGCACCCTCGAGCAGCGCATCGCCGCCGAGGTTGAGAACAGCCGCGAGATGGACCGGCTGATGATGCAGCAGTCGCGCTTCGCCGCCATGGGGGAGATGATCGGCAACATCGCGCACCAGTGGCGCCAGCCGCTCAACATGCTCGGCATGGTGATCCAGCAGATGCAGATGGAGCAGGAAAAGGGGCAGCTGACCAGCGAGGTCATGGAGCAGAGAGCGGCCAAAGGCATGGAACTGCTGCTTTACCTGTCGCGGACCATCGACGACTTCCGGAACTTCTTCCGGCCGGATGTCGAGCCCCGCCCTTTCAGCCTGACGACGGCCGTCACCAAGACCGTCGATTTTTTCGAGCCCAGCTGCAGTGAACACGGCATCACTGTCACCTTGGAGGGGAATAGCACTCTGAGGTATACTGGTCATGTCAACGAGTTTTCCCAGGCGTTGCTCAACATCCTCAATAACGCCCGGGACGCCCTGGTCGAGGGACATGCCGCGCGGCCGGGCATCGTGGTGGCGCTGCATGACGAGGGGGAGCGCGGCGTCGTGACGGTGCGCGACAACGGAGGCGGGATCGCGCCCGCCGTCATCGACAAGATATTCGACCCCTACTTCACCACCAAGGAAGAGGGAAAAGGGACCGGGGTCGGTCTCTACATGGCAAGGACCATCATCGAGCGGCACATGCAGGGGAGCATCCGCGCGAGGAACCTGGCCGATGGCGCGGAATTCAAAGTGACCCTATAGCCGACGGCAGGAGAGCCCGCCGCAACCAACCAGCTAGGCACCTGGCATCGTTTCGTCGCGAGACGAAAACGGTTTCCAGGCAACCGCGGACTGCCCGCAAGGAGTGCATAGTTATGAGGTGTCTGATCGTTGAGGACAACGAGATGGCTCGGGAAGGACTCAAGTACTTCCTGGCCGACCACGCCGAGTTGGAGGTGGCGGTCAACGGTCGAGAGGCCGTCGCAATTTTCCGGCAGGCGCTCGCCCAGCGGAACCCGTTCGACCTGATACTGCTGGACATCATCATGCCTGAGATGGACGGCCAGCAGGCCCTCAAGCTGATCCGGTTGGCGGAGCAACACGACCTGACGCCGGAGCGCAAGAAAGCGGTCATCATCATGACCACCGCCCTCAACGCACCGGAGAACATGGAGGAGGCGCTCTGGGAGGGCGACTGCACCGATTACCTGGTCAAGCCGATCGTGCGTGCGGATCTCATGGCCATGCTGCGCAGGTACGGGCTCGTAAAGTAGGTAGGATCGGCCGCCGGCCGCCAGGCCAAAGGGACACGACATGGACTTCTCCCATCATTACCACACCAGGATCAAGACCTCCCTTGATGAAGACCGCGCCACCATCATCGCCGGCTTCCAGGATATCATCAAGCGCGGCGCCCGGCCCGCCTGCAGGCTGGTAAATTACTACAAGGGGCTGCCGATCAGCTACCCGGCGAGCATCGTGGAAATGCAGAGCGGCGTTCTGGAGCTGGACGTGCACCAGCAGCAGGCGGTCGTCATCGAACGTACCCGGCGCGTCTTCATCAAGTGCGACTACTTTGACAGCGCCATCCTCGCGGAAGTCCAAAACGCCGACGTGCGCAGAATGGCGGCGTCGCTGAAAAACTTCACCTTCGTGGAGATCATGGCGGAGCGCCGTGAGGCGCTAAGGCTGGAACTGGAGGCGCCGACCGAGGCAGAGGTCAGCCGTGACTCGGTCCGGCTGCACGGCAGGCTGTTCGACGTCTCGCTGGGCGGTTTCTCCATCCGCACGGAGGACCACTGCCCCTTTGGCACGGGGGTCGAAGTCGGGCTGAGGGTCAAGATCCCCAACCTGCTGCAAAACACCACGACCGGCATCGAGGCCAGGGCCCGCCACGTCGAGACCATCGCCGAGCCAAACGGCAACATCTGCCGCTTCTCATTCCAGGCCGACGCGCAGAGCGAAGCTGCCATCTCGCGCTTCATATTCCAGCGCCAGGTGGAAATCATCCGGGAGATCAAAGAAGCCTCCTGACGGCGTAATGCTGCCAGGAACTCCCGATTATTCCTGCTCCACCCGCGCTTACCCTGCCTCCCTCCTTCGGAACGACCCTTCCCCCCGCCCGTCGCCTCAAATCGGCCCCATGGCACCCGCGCACCGGCGCCCCCCCTCCGCCGCCAGCAGCGCTGCCGCGAACGGTCAGGCTCGTCCGCCCCATCCGGTCCACCACCCTGTCCCATGAGCCACCGCAATCCACTCCTTGCTTTTGCCCCCTGTTCCGCGGGCTATGCGCTCTGCGCGCTGACGCTCGGCTGCACCTTTCTGCTCGCCTGCCGCCATTACCTGTACCACGGCAGCAACTACCGGCCGCTCTTTAAGGGCTCCATCGCTTACCTGCTCCTGCTCCTTAGCGCCGTCATCGTCGACCTGGGGCGCTAGACCGGGCCGGAGACGAGGCCGACCGTTGTGGACTGCAGGCGAAAAAGGTAGAATGAAGGTATGAGCGTCAGCCAACAAACGAGGGCCGCCGAGCAAAACGGCGGCAAAAGGGAGGTGCCACGGTGAGATTCTACGATCCGAAGGACGCGGCCGACCAGGAGCGTGTGGAAGAATTGCTGCACAAGGGGGGAATCGAGTACTTCCTGGCTGCGGCACCAGCGAAAACCGGGGTATCTGTACAGATAAACGTGGCGGAGGAGGATGTACCGAAGGCTGAGCAGATTCTGCTGCAATCCTCGACCAGGAGGTGAGGCCTTCCGACCGGGCGCCCTACCCCAAAGGGCGATCCGAGTGGGCCTCGGCGGTGAACACCATGACGCTTTCGACCCGCACCTCGAGCCTCCACTGCACCTGCGGCAGGTCGGCAGGCTCCTGGTCGGGGAGAAAACCGTTCAGTACCGCCGTGTCCCTCTTGCTTTCCACGCGGCCGTAAAACTGGTATCCCTTGCCGTTGGCCGGGTCCACGACAACCACGGCGACCTCCGGGTTCACCTGCAGATTCTTCAGGGTCGTCACGCAAAACCAGGCCTCGAAGACCAGCCGGTCCTGCTCCAGGACGCGCACCCCTCTCCCCGCCGCAAGGTGGGGCCCCCCCGACAGGTCCGAGGTAGCCACGAAGGCATGCCCGATCTCTTCGACAAAAGTCTTCACGCTCTCCGTGATCATGTTGACGTATCTCCTTTTCCCGATGCGGCAGAGGCGGCGATGCCAGCGTAGCCGGATCGGCCACCTGCGGGATGGGTGCCGGAAGTGGCACCCGGGCGAGCGGACTCGTACGGCCCGCCGGAGCGGACCGCGAGCCTCACTGCCAGTGGATACAGTTGACCGGACAGTTGTCGATCGCACCCTGGATTTCCTCTTCTGTTGCGCCGCTAGGATCGTGCACCTCGGCGAACCCGTCATCTGCCATGCGGAATACCGCCGGGACCATATTCACGCACATCTCGCAGCTGATACAGAGTTCTTTATCCACATACGGTATGTGCGCCATGTCACACCCCCCCTTGCGGGCCGCCGCCCGCACTCGTCGCTTCCCTGGCAGCGCCAGTGCAAGATATCGGCCCAACTCGACGAACCTTAAGTCATTTTTAACACTGGCGGGCCAATAGTCAAGTCGCAGCCCGATCGATGCATCCGTGGACGCCGCAGTGCCAGCCGCACCCTGCCGTGCAAACCGGATCGGGACGAAAACCCCGGAGCTCTCCCCCTGGAGGCGTCGCTTGCGAGGTCTCCCAGCACCAGGGAAATTCAAGGTCGGGGCTTCGCACCCCGTGCCGGAAAACCGACCCCCGGCACCGATGGCTGGCGGCGGGATCGCCAGGCCGGCAAAGCGCGGACGGCCTGCCAGGGGAGACAGGTCATAAGGGGTTTCGCATTCTTTGATGACGCGGCGGAAACTTTCTGCGATACTGGCGCCATGGATTTGGAGCCCGAACAGCCTGAACAGCAGGACCGGCCGGCAGTGCCGCAGCCCGTTGCAGCGCCCGAGGAACGGTGGTTCGCGATTCCCGCCCGCCTGGTGGACAGCGGCGGCGCCCCCTCCCTCTCGGAGCGGCGCGCGCGCCTTTGGTCCCTGGTGCTGGAGTCCCGCTTCATCGACAACCGGGTCGAGCGAGGCGGGGCCGGATGGCAACTGCTGGTACCCGAGCCGGACTTCGACGCGGCCTGCAGAGAACTGCACCGCTTCATAGAGGAAAACCGCCACTGGCCCCCGGTGCTCCCGCCGGTCCGCCCCATGATCGAGAACACGCTGCCGACCCTTTCGGTGCTGGTGCTGCTCGCCACCTTCCACAACCTGACCGGTCTCGACCTCACCATTTTGGGACGGCACCCCGTCGACTGGATCGAGATCGGCAACGCCCATGCCAGCCAGATCCTAGATGGCCAGTGGTGGCGGCTGGTGACCGCGCTCACCCTGCACGCCGACTGGCTGCACCTGTTCAGCAACCTGGCGATAGGCGGATTCTTCGTGGTCTACCTCTGCCGCGACCTCGGCTCCGGGCTCGCCTGGAGCCTGCTGTTGGCCTCCGGGGTGCTCGGCAACCTCGCCAATGCCCAGGTGCAGCTGCCAAGCCACAGCTCGGTAGGCTCCTCGACCGCGGTCTTCGGTGCGGTCGGCATCCTGGGCGCCATCAGCATGGTGCGCTACCGGCACCACCTGCGCAGGCGCTGGCCGCTGCCGGTCGCGGCCGCCCTCTCCCTGCTGGCACTGCTCGGCACGGAGGGAAAACAGACCGACCTCGGCGCCCACCTTTTCGGCTTTCTTTTCGGGTTTTGCCTGGGCTTGTCGACGGAGTTCCTGGTGGGCTTCTTCGGACGCCCCGGGCGCTTCTGGAACGCGCTGCTGGCACTGTCCAGCGCCTGCCTCGTCCTCTTCGCCTGGTGGTCTGCGCTCAGTTTCGCCGATTAACCCCCGCTCCCTTAGCGTCCTCTCTGCTCCCCGCGGTCTTCGTGCTCCCACCGCTCTTCCCCGAGCCCCCTGAATGCGCCGCGCTCGCCCCCCCGGCCATGCTCCCTCCACTCGTGCCTCCACTGGCCGTAGGGCACCCGGCGCTCACGCAGGTAGACACGTCGGTAATCCCGCGGCACGCCGAATACCGGCGGGGGTATGACACGGCGCGGCACGGTCCGCCACGGGCCGTTGTAGGCCCTGGCACGAAACCAGCGCTCCCCTCGCGACGACCACCAGAAGCCGTTGTAAAAGAAGACGTCGTAGTCGACATCCGGCACGAAGTACACGTCGCTGCCAGGCACCAGCACCATCGCCGGTGGATGGGCGACAACGACCGGCGGTGGCCCGAGGTTGACGTTGACGCGCACCTCGGCAGCTGCCTCCAGCAAAGGCGCAGCCGCCAGCAGCGCCGCAACCAGCAGTGCCGGACCGGATACCAGGAATCCTTTTTTCATAGATACCCCCCTGCCAGCTGCGCGCGCTCCCCCGACTCTTGTAGCCAAAGCCCGAGTCACGGTGCTGCTAGACCTTCAGCGCACACATCAAGGCCACGTTTGGTTCTTCGAGGCGGGCTACAGCTCCAATTTATCAGCAAAATCCAACAAATACTCTGCCTCTCCCATCCGGTCCTTCCTGATCCCCGTCATCCGAACCGTCCACAATAATCCGGAACATGCTCACCCAACAAGCTTCGCTATCGAAACGATAGTCAATGGACAGAGATGCCGTTCGATCCTCACTTCAGTTTCGTAGTGCAGGGTGGATGAAAAAGTCGCGACGTTCGCGCCTGACCGGCGGGAAGAGTGGCGTCAGCAATCTGCTTAATGAATCTTGACTAATACCTGTCGTATTCTATACTGTTCAAGGTGTCACATGAAGGCTTGCGCTCCATTGTCAACAGCAACAAGCCAACCTTTCATACTTAATTAGAGCCGCACATTCCTGTTTTAATTATGACGTCCACGATAGTAAACGCGCAGAAGGAGGAATATGAGATGAGAAGAGACGTGAAAATCAAATCTAAATTGTTTATTGGCTTTGGCACCATCATGTTTACCTGCGCGATAGTGGCGCTCACGGCGCTCTATGCCATCTCCAAACTCGACGCCAACATCGTCACGCTGCTGGATACCCGCATTCCACAGATGAAGAGGATTGCCGAGGTTACCCAGGCTGTCTCTTCCAGCGCACTCCATATAGAGGACGCGATGATGGCGACCTCCCAGAGCGCAGTCATGGCTGAGCTGGCAGCGGCGGCGTCCAATCAAAAACAGACTGCGGAAAACCTGGAGAAGCTCAAAGCTTCGCTGGCAAATGAAGGGGGTAAAGCCATGTTCCAAACCCTCTCCGCCAAGAGGGCTCCCTATGTGGCGATCCGCGGCCAGGTGGTGACACTGCTGACAGAAGGAAACAAAGAAGCGGCCATGAAGGCTCTGAGAGAAATCAAGCCGACGCGGGAAAACTACCAGGGTGCCCTGGCGGACCTGGACAGCGAAATCAGGCAGTGGGCCAAACTCGAGGCAAGCGAAACAGTGCGGGCCGCCAGGTCCGCCCGCCTGGCGATCGTCGCAATCATGATCGTCGCCACGGGCATCGCCTCCCTGGTGACCCTCTGGATCGTCAACAGCATCACCAGACCGCTCAACGCGGCGGTGCAGACCGCCGACAGGATAGCCGACAGAGATCTGACGGTCGAGGTGTCCGGCATCAACAGCACGGAGACGGGGCGGCTGATGGCCGCCATGGGCAACATGGTCCAAAACCTGCGCGAGATCGTGTCGCAGACCACCCATATCTCCTCCAGCATCGCGTCGTCGTCGGCCCAGTTGCATGAGACGTCGGAAAAGATCGCCAACGGCGCGGATCAGGTCGCCTGCCAGACCCAGACCGTGGCGACGGCGAGCGTCGAGATGTCGGCCACCTCAAACGACATCGCCCAGAACTGCCACGCCGCCGCCCGCAGCTCGCAGCAGGCGAGCAGCGCGGCGGAAAGCGGGGCGCAGGTCGTGGCGCAGACGGTCGAGGTCATGAACCGGATCGCGGAGCGGGTCAACGCGACCTCCCGCACCGTGGAGAGCCTGGGGGACCGCTCCGACCAGATCGGGGCCATCGTGGGAACCATCGAGGACATCGCGGACCAGACCAACCTGTTGGCACTCAACGCCGCCATAGAGGCGGCGCGAGCCGGCGAACAGGGGCGTGGTTTCGCGGTGGTCGCCGACGAGGTGCGGGCGCTCGCGGAGCGGACCACCAAGGCAACCCGCGAGATCAGCGAGATGATCAAGGCAATCCAGTCGGAAACCAAGGGGGCGGTGAGCGCCATGGAGGAGGGGGTGCGGGAGGTGCAGCAGGGTACGGAGGAAGCGGCCAAATCGGGCAACGCCCTGCAGGAAATCCTGGATCAGATCAACGCGGTCAGCCTTCAGGTCAATCAGATCGCCACGGCAGCCGAGGAGCAGACCGCGACCATCAGCGAAATCACCAACAACATCAACCAGATCTCGGATATCGTGCTGCGCTCGGCGCAGGGCTCCCAGGAATCGTCCCTGGCCGCCGCCCAGCTCGCGAGCCTCTCGGACGATCTCAGCACCCTGGTCACCCAGTTCAAACTCAGCTGACCCGGGAAAGCGCCGGCCGCGCAGCGGGACCTGCCCGACAGGGCCCCGGCTCTGCTGCCGGGAACGCGCAGCAGGCGGCGGCGCTCAACTCAGCCGCTGCCCTGCCCGGCGCCAGGCCTTTTAAAAACCGCGTGATGTTTCCAGACTGACTCGGACAGCGGGTGTCCGATGAACTGAACCAGTTCCCAGCCCTGCCCCCCCAGATCGTTGAGCAGATGCACTCCGTCGTGCAGGCGCGTCTCGTACCCGGCCTCGTCGTTCAGGGGCTCGGAGCTGAAATAGACGATCTTGTATTCCCAGGTCATTGTCGCTCTCCTTTGGCAATCGACGGGGAGCCGTATCCGGAGCTCCCACGAGGCGACGGTCGGCGAGACTACCGTGACAGCGGAAATATTATAAAGCAGCCGCATCTCTTTGCAAGCATCGGGCACGCAGCGGGGTCCCTCCTGCTGCCGGCGAGCACCACCTGGAGCGTCGCGGGCGCGCCGGCGACCGCCTCGCTAGCACCCCGGCGCGGGAAGGTCGGCCGCAGCGAGGCCCGCCCCCGCTAGCGCTTCGTCAGTCCCAGCTTTGCTATCACGTTGAAAAGCCCCTCCTTGGAGACCGGCTTTACCAGATAGGCCGCCGACTGCGCCTGGCAAAACGATTCCATGGCGTCGTTGGCCGAGTTGAGCGCGGTCAGCATGACGATACTCACCTTTTTATCGAGGCAGCGCTCGCACTCGATGGCTCTGATCGCCCTGGCCGCGTCATGGCCGTTCATCCCGGGCATCATGATATCCAGTATGATCAGATCGAAAGGCTCGTCGCTGCCAAGAGCGCTGTTATATTTATCCAGAGCCTCCGACCCGTTGCTCGCTTGATGGCACTCAGCCGTAGAGCGCAGCAACGCGGCCACGAACTCGCAGCAAAACACCTCATCATCGACAATCAGGCATTTCATTTTCCATTCCTCCCGAAACAGTTGCCGTCCCCCGAGGAAGACGTAGTTCTTGACTTACTCACCAGCCTGGGCAGACTGGGACAATTTCATCAAGGGCGACTGACAATCGCCATCCTGCAGTTCCTCTCGCACCGCGGTAAAGAGTGCCAGGTTTTCCACGAACAGCGACAGCAGTTCCGGATCGAAGAAGGTGCCGCGCCCCTCGTCCATGATGCGCAGGGTCTGCTCCAGACTGAAAGCCTTCTTGTAGGGGCGCTCCGAGAGCAGGGCGTCGAAGACGTCCACCACCATGACGATGCGCCCGAACAGATGGATGCCCTTGCCCGCCAGCCCCTTTGGATAGCCGGTGCCGTCCCATTTCTCGTGGTGCTGCAGTGCGATGATCTGTCCTGCGGCGATCACCGGGTAGCTCTGCGCCTCCGACAGGATCGTGCCGCCGATGACCGTATGGAGCTGCATGATCCGGAACTCCTCGGGGTCGAGCTTCCCGGGCTTCAACAGGATCCGGTCAGGGATCCCGATCTTACCGACGTCGTGCAGAGGCGAAGAGTAGCGCAGCACTTCGCAGGCCCGCCCGGAGAGCCCGGCAAGCCTTCCCAGGATCTTGGAGAATTCCGAGATCCTCTTGATGTGCATGCCGGTCTCGACATCCCTGAATTCGGCTGCCTTGCCAAGCCGCAGCGAGATCTCGTATTCGGTGTGGCGCGAGAACTCCAGCGCCCGCCTCAGATCCGCCGTCTTCTTCACGACTTCCCGCTCCAGCACGAGGCTCATGTTGTTGGACAGGTCGAGCAGCTTTTTGCTGCGCAAGTGGTTCCTGACCCTGAGCGTCAACTCCTCCGGATCGTAGGGCTTGGCGAGGAAGTCGTTCGCCCCGTGGGCGAGCGCACGCAGGACCTCGTGCTTGTCCGAGGTCACCACGATGACGGGAATGTCCCGGTAGCGCTCGTCCACCTTCAACGCGGCGAGCAGCTCGAAGCCGTTCATCACCGGCATTTCCAGGTCGAGCAGGATGGTGTCGGTATCGGCGTGCCCCTCCAGCAGCTGCAGCGCCTCGGCGCCGTTGAGCGCCTTGAGGAAAACGCCGCCAAACCCGGCCAGCATGAGCTCCAGCATATCGAGGTTCATCTGCACGTCGTCGACTGCCAGTATCTTCACCGATTCTTGCATACGCTATCCTTTGCCGGCAGCCCCGACGACCGCCTGGAAATCATGGAAGGCCTGCTGCAGCTCCCGAAAAAGCCCCGGCGTCCCGGCCAGGGAGCCCCCCTTCGCTAAGGCCTCCAGCTTGGCGGCAATCCCTCGGATCTGGGGTGCGCCGACGTTGGCCGCCGTCCCGCCGACCGTGTGGGCCCGAAAAAAGACCTCGTTGACGTCCTGCCGTGCCAGCGCCTCCCCCAGTTCCGCCAGGTGCCCGTTGACCGAGTCCAGGAACAGGGAGATGAATTTCTCCGCCAGGTCCTCCGCCCCGTCCAGGCGGTCCATCAGCTCCTTCCGGTCGAAGATGCTCCTGGCGCTTCCCTCCGGCGCCGCGCCGGGTCCGGACGGCGCGGCGGGCTCAGGCTGCGCGAGCCTGCCGGCGGCGACCTGCGCGATCACGGCGAAGAGGTCCCTTTCCCGGACCGGCTTCGCGATGTAGCTGTCCATCCCCGCCTGGCGGCAGATCGGACCGTCCTCTTTCATCGCGTTGGCAGTCATGGCGCAGATGTGGACGCTGCGCCCCTCGACCTCCGCGAAACGGCGGATCAGCCTGGTCGCCTCCAGTCCGTCCATGACCGGCATCTGCACGTCCATGAAGATGAGGTCGAAATTGCCCTGCTGCCATTTTTCCACCGCTTCCCGACCGTTTCCGGCGCAGTCGATGAAATGCTCGCCGGTCTTGGCTATCAGCTTGAGAGAGATCAGCTGGTTGATGGAGACGTCGTCGACGATCAGGATGCGCAGGTGCCCGACCGCCTTGGGCGCTCCCACCTCGGCGGGGATGAGGGCGGCGCTCTGGCCGGGCTGCGGGAGCTGCAGCAGCACGCTGAAGCGGAAGATACTCCCCTCCCCCTCCCGGCTCTCGGCGCGGATCTCCCCGCCCATCAGATGCACCAGGCTCTGGCTGATGGGAAGCCCCAGCCCGGTGCCGCCGTACCTGCGGGTGGTGGAGCTGTCCGCCTGGGCGAACTTCTCGAAGATGGCGCCCAGGGCGCGGGCCGGGATGCCGACCCCGGTGTCGGCGACGCTGAAGGCAAGGCGCGCCTCTCCCTCCAGCAGCTCCACCAGCCGGCACTCGACGGCGATGCTCCCCCTCTGGGTGAACTTCAGCGCGTTGCCCACCAGATTGGCCAGCACCTGGCCGAGCCGCACCGGATCGCCCACCAGGCTCCCGGGCACGGTGTCGCCCAGCAGCAGCTCCAGGGCGACCCCCTTCTCCCGGCCCTGCAGCGCGAAGGGCTGCAGGGCCTTTTCCAGGAAACCGCGCATTTCGAACACGACAGACTCGATGACGACCTTGCCGGCCTCGATCTTCGAGATGTCCAGGATCTCGTTGATGATGGTCAGCAGGTTTTCCGCGGAGTTGCCGAGGGACTCCATGAAGTTGGTCTGCTCCGGGGTGAGCTCGGTGTCCAGCATGAGCCGGGTGAGCCCGATGATGCCGTTCATCGGGGTGCGGATTTCGTGACTCATGTTGGCCAGGAACTCGCTCTTGGCCGCAGTTGCCGCCTCCGCGAGTTCCCGGGCCGCCTCCAGCTCGCGGGTGCGCAGCAACACCTTCTCCTCGAGGGTCTGCATGTTCTCCTGCAGCATCTCGTAGAGCTCCGAGTTCTCGATGGCGTAGGCCGTGTTGATCAGGATGGTGCTCAGGGCGTTCAGGGTCGATATCTCGGCGCAGCTCTCGCTGACCGGAAGCACCCCCGCGAACATGCCGCGGATGCGGGAGTTGGTCGCCAGCACGTGCAGCACCACGGTCTGCTCTCCCGAGACCGCCGGGACGATGACCGGATGGTTCTGGTTCAGGGCCCAGGCGAAGCTTCCGTCGGCCACCTTGGCCTCGAACTCGCTCTGCAGCTGCGCCCGGAAGGGTTCCGGCTCGCAGACCGAGAGCGCGAAGGATGCGTCCTCCTCGACGCCGAACAGGGCGAGCGCCGCGAAGGGGATCAGCCGCTTCATCTGCTCGAACATCGCCCTTACTACGACGGAGGGGTCCTTTTGCCGGTAGATGTCCGACTGAAAGGTGCTGCACGCCGAAAGGACGTCCAGGGTGCGCAGATAGTTGAGATTGGTTTCCTCGAGGAAATTGATCCGTTCCTGCAGCCTGCGCAGTCGTAGGGAGCTGCTCTCGCTAGGCACTGGCGTCACTCCTGAAAAGGACCTCGACGGTGTCGCTGAAGGTCGAGTCCACCTGCTGCGCCAGGGTCGGCAGGAAATGGCAGGAAATGCTCAGCCGCTCCCAGACGGAGCTGTCCAGCTCGGGGACGAAGAGCTCTCCGCTGTTGCCGAGCTGCAGGGCGTGGGCGACGATGTCGGCGAAGTGGAGAATCGAGGCTTCGCGCGGGTACTGCTCCGCCTTCGTGCTGTGGTGATGGCGCTCCACCGGTTCCGCCACGCGCGCAGGGATCTTCCAGCGCCGCAGCAGGGCTCCCCCGACGTCGGCATGGTCGAAGCCGAAACGGTCCCGCTCCACCCGGTGCAGCAGCTCTCCGGTGCTCCGGCAGCGCTCCAAGAGCTCCAGGGAGAGCTCGGGGACCCTGATGTACATGACCAGCCTCCCGATGTCGTGCAGGATCCCCGCGACGAAGAAGCGTTCCAGGCTCGCCTCGCGCTGGCTGGTGGCCACCAGCCGCGCGGCCAGCCCGGTCGCCAGGCTGTGGCGCCAGAACTGCTCCATGTTGACCATGCTCTCGGGAATCCCGGAGAAGACGTCCATGACCGAAAGGGCGAGGGCCAGGTCGCGCACCTGCAGCACGCCGATGATGGTCACCGCCTGGGTGATGGTCTCGATCTTGGAGAAGTAGCCAAAGAGCGGGCTGTTCGCCAGCTTGAGGATCCGCGCGGTAAGACCCAGGTCCTCGGAGATAATTTTCGCGATATCCGCGATGGAGCTGCGCGGATGGTCAATCGCCTCGGAAAGCTGGGAGTAGAACATCGGCAGGGAATGGATGGTCGCGACGTCCTGCACCATCTGCTCCACGCCGAGCTGCGGGCTACGCTTCATGGACAGCCCTCCTCTTGATGCAGATACGGATCAGCTCCCTGATGGCCGGGTGTTCCGGGTCGTTGTGCGCGAAGATGCGGTGTACCTCGTCCGAGGCCTGCGCGAGCAGTTCCGGGTCGACCTCCTCATCCCGGTGCGCCGCAACCGGATCCGGCTCGCTGTCGACGGTAACCTCCACTTCCAGCACACCCCACATGCGGAAGATGGCGAAATGTTTGGTCTCCAGCGTGGCTCCCTCCGGCAGCAGCATCCTGCCGCTGCGGTCGGTGACGCTCTGCTTCAGGATCATGCCGGGAACGAGGTTGTCAATCAGAACCGGTGCCACGTACTTCCTCCTCAGGAGTTGCGCCGGCGCAGCCAACGGGCGCCTCGCAATCCCTTTTCGCCTTGGTCCCTACACGTATCGGCTACATTAGACAAGTTCTTTAGCAGGTTTATTAGATACCGGTCCCGGGGCCCACGCCGGGCCGCCGCCGGAACCGGCGCCGGCTCTTGCCGCCGTTTTCCCAAGGGGGACGCCTTATGGGGGTGGCGGCAGGAGGCACGGTTACGGGCGGGGAACGCTTACGGTCGGGGATCGGCGGGGCAAACGGAAGGAGCGTCCTGCGGGGTGCCTCGTGGGCGGCGGGAATGCGCTTCGCAAAGGTGGGTCGGGGTGCCTTCCTTAAGGATACGGTTTACTGGGAACGCGGGGAGCAGGGAGGGAGCACCCTCCTCCCCCCCGGCCCACGGGGGGAGGAAGGTTCAGTCATACGAGGGGCTGAAACGCGCCTGGCGCCCAAGGGGAAGCGAGTCTTCGCTCAGAGCAGCAGCCGGACCGGGTTTTCCAGGGTGTCCCGCAACTCGGCGAGGAACTCAGCAGCGTAGGCGCCGTCGACGATGCGATGGTCGGCGGACAGGGTGAGTTTCATGAGCCTGGCGCAAACCGGGACGCCGGCGCGCGCCACGATCGCGTCGCTCACGGCGCCGACCGCAAGGACAGCTGCCTGCGAGGGGTAAATGACGGCGCTGAACTGGCTCACGCCGTACATGCCGAGGTTGGAGACGGAAAAGGTGCCGCCGCTCATCTCCTGCTCGCTCAAGCCCCCCTTGCGGGCCTGTTCGACCAGGCGGCTCGCAGTGGCTGCGATTTGCCCCAGGGAGAGCACCTGGCAGCCGGGGAGCACCGGCACCAGAACCCCGTCCGGAACCCCGACCGCGATCCCGATATTTATCTCGCGCCAAAGCTGCAGCGCGTCGGCTGCCAGGGAGGCATTCAGGCGTGGGAACTTGGCCAGGGCGAGGGCAACCCCCTTGATGACCAGATCGTTCAGGGTGACTGCCAGGCCGGTCCCCTTGAGTTGGCGGCGCACCGCCTCCGCCTCGTCCATGAGCACCTCCGTCGTGACGCTGAAGTGCGGTATGGTCCGCCAGGATTCAGCGACCGTCTTGGCGACGGCGCTGCGCAGCCTCGACAGGGGGATGAAATCCCCGGCGGAGGGAGTCGAGTTCACGGAGCCGTGCGACGGCGCGGCTGCCGCCTGCTGACGCTCCAGATCCAGTAACAGGATGCGGCCGTCCGGCCCGCTCCCTGCAACCCGCCCCAAGTCGATTTCGAGCTCCCGTGCCCGGCGCCGCACCACCGGCGCCGCCCTCTCCCCATGCGCGGCTTGTGCCGGCTGCGGCCCGCGCGCAGCTGCCGGCGCCTGGGGCGGAGCAGGCTGCTGCCGGGCCTCTGTCTGGGCCCGGGCCCCGGCCTGCTGAGGCGGCGCCTCGGACGGCGCCAGAGCCCCAGCCGGAGCCCGGGACTCGGGCGCTGCCAGAGCCTGTTCCGGGCTGGCCTGAGCCGCGGCAGGGGCCTGGGTGTCGGGGGACGCCTGCGCTGGAGCCGCGGCCGGGGGCTCAGCCGGTGCCTGGCGCGGCGCCGGTCGGGGCGTTGCGCCGGCGCCCTGGGCCTGCGGCGCGGCCTTGGGCTGGGCGGGGGGAGCGCCCTTTTCCTCGGCTGCCCCGATGACTGCGATCACCGTGCCGACCTGCGCCACCTCGCCGGCCTGGATCCTGATTTCCAACAGCACCCCCGAGGTAAAAGCCTCCAGTTCCATGTTCGCCTTGTCGGTTTCCACCTCGGCGAGCACCTCTCCGCGCCGGACCGTCTCCCCCACCTGCTTCTTCCAGGAGACCAGCCTCCCTTCGGTCATGGTGTCGGAAAGTTTCGGCATGACGATGTCATTCATGGCTGCTCCTTAGTACGGTGCGGTTAGCAGTTCGCGAACACCCTGGACGATCCCCTCGGTCTGCGGAATGCAGAGTTTTTCGATCTTGCGCGAGTAGGGCATCGGCACGTCCAGGCCGGAGACCCGTTTGACCGGAGCCAGCAGCCTGTCGAAGCAGCGCTCGTAGATGCGGGCCGCGATATCGCCTCCAAGCCCGGCGCTCTGCCAGCACTCCTCCACCACCAGCGCCCGTCCGGTCTTTTGCACCGAGGCGATGAAACTCTCGGCGTCCAGCGGGCTCAGGGTGCGCAGATCGAGGACCTCGCAGGAGATCCCTTCCTTTTCCAGCACCCCCGCCGCCTGCAGGCAGAGCATGGACATGCGCCCGTAACCCACCAGGGTCACGTCGGCCCCCTCCCGCAGCACGGCGGCCTGCCCGAAGGGCACCAGGAATTCGGGATCATCCGGGACCTCCCCCCGGCTGTTGTAGAGCAGTTCGTGTTCCAGGAAAACCACCGGGTTGTCGTCGCGGATGGCGCTCTTCAGGAGTCCCTTGGCGTCGGCAGGGGTGGCCGGATAGGCGATGCGCATGCCGGGACAGTGCATGAAGTAGCTCTCCAGGCTCTGTGAGTGCTGGGCTCCCAGCTGGCTGCCCCCTCCACCCGGCATCCGGATCACCAAAGGAACGCAGGTCTGGCCGCCGAACATGTAGCGCACCTTCGCCATGTGGTTCACGATCTGGTCCATGGCGAGCAGCGCGAAGTTCACCGTCATCAGCTCCGCCACCGGCCGCAGCCCGCCCATGGCGGCGCCGACCGCCACCCCCACGATGGTGTTCTCGGAGATCGGGCAGTCCCGCACCCGCGCCTCGCCGAACTCCGCCAGGAGGCCACGGGTCACCTTGAAGGCCCCCTCGTAGAGCGCCACGTCCTCACCGAACACGACGACCGACGAGTCGCGCCGCATCTCCTCCTTCAGCGCCAGGTTGATGGCGTCGCGGTAGGTCATCTCAGACATAGATATCCTCCCATTGCGGATTCATCTATTTTACTCAATTATACTGTGATGTTATGAACATTGAATATAATTTTTAACCCCTAAAAACGGTCCAAGCAACCTCTCAAGCAACCTCTATTTCACGCCAAGAGCAGACCGAATATTCCCTCCAAAATTTTAACAGAGCGGCAGACATACACAACGCCCCCGGGTCTCGATGCCTTGGTCCGCAACAGCTACGGCAGCACACGACACACTCACACTCGCACTTACCTCCTTACCGACTTACCATTTGCCCATCGACATCCGATGCCTAAACTTTTTCCCTGCCGTTTACCCACGCCTCCACCTCAGCAAGACGCCAGCCCACTGATCCCTTTCCGAGCCTGACCCTTGCCGGGAACTCCCCCGCCCTCTCCAGCCTCCACTGCGTGCTGCAGCTCAACCCGATCAGATTCAAGAGTTCCCTGCGCCTGATTACCTTGACCGTCGTGTTCATTTGACACCTCCTGCCCTGAACCGCACAAGCGTCACAGGGTAATTTGTGAACTCTAACGATCACTGGCAAGCTGCGTGCCGACATTGGTCCAGCCACACATTACTCTCAAGACACCGAAATCACGGGTGAGCAGCCGTCCGGTCTGGCGCCGGCATTAGCGAGGAAGGAACTGGGGATTGAACAGTAGGACGGACCGGCAGCAAAAAAGAGTAAAACTCCAAGGGGTTATGTCCGAACCGGAGAGGTCAGACTCTGAACAGCGTTATAAGCCCTCTCCCCGTCTCCTCCACAAGGTGGCAAGCCATAAGGGGGACCGACCGGATCACTTTTCCGCCGTGTACCAGGTCCCCTTCCCGGTACCGTGCCTAAGGAGATGACCGTTGTGCACCAACTGCCGAAAATGCAGCTTCGCCGTGTTCCGGTTCAGCTCCAAAAGGGCGACCGCCTCGGAGATGGTGATCCGGCCCCGCTCCTTGACCAGGGCGACCAGCCTCTCGGAGACCAGCGGCATTCTCTCCAGGAGCTGTTCCTGCTCGATCTTGTGCAGCAGCACGTCCTTCTGCCGCTTCAGGCTCTGCAGAAAAAACCGGACCCAGGCGTCCAGGTTCTCCTCGGACGTACGGATTTGCTTCTGGGAGTGTCTGAGTGCGCGATAGTACCCCTCCTTGTTCTCCTCGATAACCCGCTCGAGGGAACTATAGGGGACGTATCGGTACCCGATCTGGGTCAACAGCAGGGTGGTCAGCACCCGGGAAAGCCGGCCATTTCCATCCTGGAAGGGATGCACCGCCAGGAAATGCACCACGAAGGCGGCTACCACCAGAAGCGGATGCAGCTGCCGTTCGGCAAGTGCCAGCCTGGTAGCCTCCAACAGCTCGGCGATGAGCCGCGGCGTATCGAACGGGGATGCGGTCTCGAAGATCACGCCGAGGCTATTCCCCTCTGCGTCGAACGCCTCCACGTTGTTGGGAAACTTCTTGTACTCCCCCCGGTGGGCTAGGTCCTTCCCGCTGTACTTGAGCAGGATGCCGTGCAGCTGCTTTACATGGTTTTCCGTGAGGGGGATATGCTCCCAGGAGTCGAAGACGACCCCCATGGCCTCGGCGTAGCCGGCGACTTCCTCCTCGTCACGGGACCGGAAGGAATTGACGTCCAGGTTGGCCAAAAGCAGTTCCACCTGGTGGTCGGAGAGCCGCGCCCCCTCGATGCGGGTGGACGACCCGATGGACTCGATGGTCGCTACCCGGCGCAGGGACTGCAGGACATCGGGCGCGAGCCGGCCCAGGAGTTCCCAACGGCCTTTGAATTCGTCCAGTTCCGCTATCAGGTTGAGCACAGTATTGTCGATGGTGATGGTATCGAGATTTAGCATAGGTACCCCCACCCACAATCATACCCATAAATACCCATAAAGCAAGAGCAATAACACCCATAAATATACCCATAAATAACCAAAACACGGGCACCAGGATTCAGGGCCGGCCGCCGACCCATTTGTACAGATTCTCCCGGTCCTTGGGCGGGAACTTCTCGATGGACTCCGCCACCCTGTGCCCGTAGATTTCCCAGCGCCTCGCCTCGTCGAATTTCGGGTCCAGGATGGTGCAGCGCACCACCGTAGTACCCACGGCGACAGTGAACAGACCGACGAGCCCACCCACCACGACCATGCTCCGGACCCAGGCCAGATCGCCTGCGGCCTCGGTGCAATCATTGAGGGTGGAAACCACTCGATTGATGCCGCTTTGGAGCGGACTCAGGATCTTGTTCACCTGCTCTTTCGCCACCAGTTCGAACGCCGACTGCAGGCGCCCGGGCAGTTGATGCTCCAAAAATGTGTTCAGCTTCTGGTAGTTTTTCTCCGTCTCCCCCTGCGCCTGCTGGGCCAACTGGGCGGCGGTATCCGCCCGGGCGAGCATCGCCTCGAAGTACTTTTCGCGCTGCTGGCCCAGCACCCCCGGGGGACCGGGGGGTGGCTTCGCGGGGCCGCAGGCCTCCAGCAATATCTCCTTGGCCGACTCCTTCTCCTTATCCATGATCACCTCCCCCTGAGGCTTTTAATCACCGCAGCGATCCCGTCGGTGAGCGATTCGACCTGCTCGCGGGTGGCCAGAAGCGGAATGGTTTCCCCCAGCGTCTGCACCAGAACTTGAAGGTCCCGGGCGAGAATCCCGTGGTGTTCCCGGAGCTTGATCACCTCCTCCCCGAGCTTCGAGGCCGCCATGGTTTCCCGCTTTTTCCTGGCCGAAACCTCGGGGAATTTTTCCAGGATGCAGGTGCGGACCAGGTCGGAAACGGTGATCGTTTCACTCCCCATCCCGCTCAAAAGTCGCGCCTCGCTCTCCAGTTTCCTGGCAAGTTCCGGGGTCAACCTGAGGCTCATTCTCGCCATGTTCTCCTCCTGCCGTTCGCGTCTGACAGCGGCGGTCATCCGCTAGCGCCGGTATGCCAGTCTTCCCGCGGGGCTGGCGAGCCCGGTAAGTACCTGCATACCACCCGACTGCCGCCGTCCGCCGCGCCAACCCTGCCCCTACCGGCGCTCCAACACCCGACGTAGCCCGAAGGGCTGCGTTGGGTGTGCAATGGGAAAAATTGCCGAGCCGAAAGACTCGGCCCGCAGTTTCAGCTCCGATCACCTCTCCAGCCCAAGCCCCTTCCCCAAGCTCTTGCCGCGAGTGAGCTCCAGCTCCTTGCCGATCGATTTCTGCGGGGGAGGTATCGACGGAGCGGGTCTGAAAAGTTCGCGTGCGTGTGCGGGCAAGGGAGGAACTTTAATGCCCTCCAAGCTGAGCCGCGGTGCCTTGCTATTCAAAACGGAAACCGACCGGGAGAGTTCGCGCACCCTCTCTCCGAAATCCCTGGACCAGGTTTTGGAAAGTTCCCGCCCGGCCTCCCGGACCAGCCCCGGCCCCCTCTTCAGGGTCGAGCTCTTGACCTCCACCCGCTCGACGGACTTTTCCAGTCCCTCGATCGAGTTGGTGAAGACATGGGTCCCATACTGGGCACGGGTCACGGCGACGTTGAGCGCGTTGTAGGTTAGCTGCCCCTGCGGCGACCGTTCCAGCTCCCGTTCCCTTTCCCGTTTCGGCCCCGGCTCCACCACGGCCACCAGGATGGAATGCTCGACCGTCGCCCCCTGGCTCTTGTGGATGGTGACGGCGTAGGCGTGATCGAGGTGGCGGTAGCGGTTGAGGTCCAGCTCGACCTTGCGCGCCCCCACATCGAGGAGCGCGCGGCCGTCCCGGTCCAGCTCCCGGATCGTCCCCAGCGTCCCGTTTTGCAGATCGAGCTTCGGCTCGTTCCTGAGCGCGACCACCCGGTCCCCCACCGCGAAGTTCCGTTCCTCCTCGCGGTAGAGCGCGCTCCTCCCTGCCAGCTCCCGGGCGGGAAACTCCCGGGTCACGCTGCGGGTAAGCTCCTGCCCCTTTTTCCCGACGCTGAACTCGTAGCGCACCCGGACCTGGTTCTTCTCCCGGTCGATGTCGATCACCTCGGCCTCGGTGCCGATCCGCGCGCCCCAGTTCCTGCGCCTCCCCCCCGGGTCCCGCTCCCCGGTGAAGACGAGCCGGTCCCCCGGCTGGTACCCCTCCACCGTGAACTCCTGGTGCACCGGGGAGAGGACCCGGTACGGTTTCCCCTCCCCGATCTCGCCCAGGGCGACGCGTGCTTCGCGCACCTTGAGGTTCAGCTCCTTGCGCTTCTCGTTGGTGGGGGTCACCATGAGGACCGATTGCCCCTCGCCGGAGAGCGTGCGCTCCGGGTCGAGCGAGGGTTACCTGCTTTCGGCGAGGTAGTGCTCGACGGCCCCCCGGGTGAGGTCGTGCTCGTCCGCGATCTCGGTCAGCTCGTGGCGCCGCTCGAGAGCGGCTAGGGCCTCCCGGGCGTTCTCGGCGAGCGGATGGTCCTCCCGGTTGAGCCCACGGGCGATCTCCTTGAGCTCCGGGTCCCGCTGCCTTAGGATCTCGTTCAGGTGGGCGTACTCCAGCTCCCCCTTGATCCCGAGCTCCTGCACCTGGGAGAGAAAGTCCCCGGCGGCGATCGCCTGCATCTGCTTGGTATCCCCCAGAAGGTGGAGCTTCACCTGGACCCCGCGCTCCTGCAGCTCCCCGACCACATCCATCAGCTCCCGCGCCTGCCTTGCCCCCAGGAAACCGGCTTCGTCCACCCGTATGACCGTCGGCACCTCCCTGGAAATGAGAATCCGCTCACCCGCAACCTCCAGTATGGGGAGCTCAGAGTTTTGCCTCTGTAGGGCAAATTTGGAAGCCGCATTGAGGAAACTGTCGACGGTGAAGCCGGGACCGCCGGTCGCGAGGCTCATCTCCCGGGCGGCCTTTCCGGTGTAGGCGAGATTTATGGTGCAGGGGGCCCTCCCGTCGGGCCTCAACACCTCGTCGCTGAAGCGCTCGATGAGGCCGAGCGTCCTGGTCTTGGCCGTACCGGGGTCCCCCACGGTGAGGAGAAAAGAGCTGCCGCCGGTCACCTCGCCCAAAAACTCCCTCCACTGTCCGGCCGTCGGCCGGACGCCCTCCAAAACCAGGCGCTCCCGGAACGCTTCGACCTCCTCCCGAAGGGCAAGACTTTGGAACGGGATGGCGGCAAGCTCCCGCACCCGCTCCAGGTTGCCGGCCTCCAGCTCCAGCATGGCGCCGGTGGTGAAATGCTCGCGTCCCCTCATGTCCGTGCCGATCCTGACGAGACCTGGGGCAACCCGGTCGATGGCGGCGTCCAGCTCCCCCAGCCCGGGACGCGGCCCGGAAATCCGCGCGGCGAGGTCCAGGAGACGCTCCCTTTTGAACACCGCCTCGTGCTCGGTAAGCTCGCGGGAGGCGAGTTGCACCGACTCGACTGCCGAAAGCTCCGACCCCGGCAAAGTCAACGAAGGCGCCAGGGATAGCTCCAGTCCCCGTTTCACCTCCAAGGGAGTTGTACCGCAGGCCTCGAACCCTCGCTCGAAGATCCTGGCCACCTCCTCCCTGCTGATGGAGTGCTTCGGATCCCGGGTCTCCAGGGCCGCCATCTCGTAGAGCCGACCGTGCGGAACCCCGGCGAACCTCCCCTCCTCCTGCCAGATGCCCACTTGAGCCTCGATCTCGGCCCGCCGGGTGGAGAAGTGTTCGATGAGCCCCAGGCTGATCCCCTTGAGCTCGAAGGTCATCAGGGAACGGTCCACCATATAGATACCGAAGCCGCGCGCCTCAAGCTCCCTGGCAAGTTCCAACCGGTACAGGAGCCCCAGGGACTTGACCTCATGGTAGATCCCCCTTGGCTCGTTGGCCCGCCACTCGCCTTCCGGGGTCTGCACCAGGTTCAAGACGAAGAAGTGCGAGTGCAGCTGCGGATCGATGTTGCGGGAGGTGGCGTGGTCGAACTTGGCGGCCACCAGCTTGCCGACCTTAAGCCCCTCGGGAGTCCGGTAAAAGGTGTGATGCTCCTCCAGGTGCCATGCCACCGAAAGCACGGCGGCGTCGTGCGCCTCCTTGACGGCGTCGACGCCGCAAGCGTAGGCCACCGATACCGACTTCGGGGGCGAGAAGGTGCAGTCGTTGCCTGCGCGGTGGGTTTCTATCAGGGCTCCCGTCTCAGGGTCGCGGGTCTGCTTGTAGCCCACGAGACGCCCCCCGCCGGGCGCCTCCCCACGGCACAGCGACCTGAACTCCTCCTCCTGCACCGGTCCCTCAAGCCCCAGCTCCCGGGCGCCTTCCCCGCACCATCGGGAGTTGTCCCCCAGCTCGGCCTCCCTCAGGTAGTAGTCCTCACGCGAGAAGTACCCGCCAGCTTGGCCCGCGGTCATCGCCGGCGAGAGGGAGAGCATCGTGTACCTCCAGGGCGGTCCGAACCGAAAGCCGCCGCGCAATGTTTTGCGGATAGGGTTGCTGCCCGGCTGTGAAACGCCCTGCGCCGCAACGAGACAAGCTGGAAGTCAAGCATTAACATAGGCTAACACGGAATCAAGGGAAGGCAACAGCCGAGCGGCGATCCGGGGTGAATAGATGCTGAGAGGAGCAATCATTAAAGCGGATTTTCGTTGTTAACCGTTAATCGAGCGTGCTATGCTTCCGGCCCGGGCATAAGCGCGTCACCATTTTTCCGGAGAGCGGCATGAAACCTCGTCTGGTTCTCAAACCGGGGCAGCGAGGGACCAAAAGACTGGTTAAAAAGTACGGCGCCGCCCTGGTTTGCGTGCGCTACCGGTATGATGCCGAGTCAAGGCAGCGGCTGAAGACGGTCGAGCTGATTATCGAGAAAACCGACTGGAAGCCACCGCCCGTGCGGTATGCCGCGGAATCCCTGGTCCCGGTCCAGATCAGTGCCTCCGATCTGGTCTTGAGAGCGGAGATCAAAGCTGCCGGCGGCAGGTGGAACCCCGACGAGCAACTCTGGTTCGTAAGGTACGGCAACATTGCGGGCACACCTATGGAAAGGCATATACCGGCAGATGCCAAGCCATCAGGCAATGCGACCTGAATGCAAATACCCGTAGATACTCATTCATCATATACCGGTATACCCTTGCATCTATCCCTATACGCTTGCATCTACCGGCAGATTACAGGCTGTAACCGATCAATTACATCGTTGGTCGAGAAACCGAACCCAAAAAACCTTCGAACCGCGGAGTCGCTGGCGACCTACGACATAGGTGGATCAGGAACATGTTTGAGAGTGAGTATGGATAATATGAATAATAAAATTTATATTACGGTGAGTACGGATCGTGAACTTAACAAGATTTCGCTTCGGGATCATTCCGTTAATATTGTTAAGTGTCTTTTGAATGCAGTTCCAGTAATTGGTGGTTCTCTGGCATCATTGATTGAGGACTACATTCCTAGTCAAAAAGAAGAGCGGCTGATTGAGTTTACTGAGGGGCTGGGTGAAAAGTTATCGAGAGTATGCGACAGTATTCGACATGAGTATATAAAGTCTGACGAGTTTTCCTTCCTGTTCGAACAGTGTTACAAGAATGCTGCTTTAAGCTACCACAAGGAAGTGCTAGAGGCACTTCAAGCTATTCTTATAAATTCAGCCATGGATTTTGAAGCCTCACAAGATATCAAAGAGGAGTTTGTAAGAATAATTGGCATACTAAGGCCTCCTCACATAAAGTTATTAAATTATTTTGGTAACACATATTATATCTACACTTTAGAGAACCAAACAAAGCCAAAACTAATAACGGATAAAGAAATCAATACTCGCCGAAAATTATTCAATTTAGGTGAAAACCTATACTCAGAAGTCGAAATCGATGCAGAAGTAGCTGCTTGGAAAGAAAAAGCACACAAACGGTATGCAAGAGAACACTACTGTCCGGTTAATTCTCGAATAATTTCAGCTGGTCCCCGCCGAGGGGATCTGGATTTCGCTTAAGAGCTTCAGCAACCATGGCTGAAATAGGTTTTTTCTCAAATAAGTTCACTTCGAC
>Ga0316217_10000177_pt1 | contig 97104 bp, 81 predicted proteins | sample 1anoAmetaG_FD_203633 | JGI IMG/M metagenome (GOLD analysis project Ga0316217, IMG submission 203633) | Freshwater microbial communities from Trout Bog Lake, Wisconsin, USA - 1anoA | ecosystem: Environmental > Aquatic > Freshwater > Lake > Hypolimnion/Profundal zone | place: USA: Wisconsin...
AGCCACCTTTCGGACTTGAACCGAAAACCTGCGCTTTACAAAAGCGCTGCTCTGCCAATTGAGCTAAGGTGGCATGACTAAAGAGGAGAAATGCATGGCCAGAAAACACTGATTCCGCGCATCTTTCACACGTCTCCAATCAACTCATGCAATTTCGCCTCGTTTACTGCACGATCGCCAATATCTTGAACGCCATGGTGCCACGAGGAGCTTTGACTTTCACGGTTTCGCCGACGCGGGCTTTCATGAGGGCTTCGCCCATGGGACTGCTGGCGGAGACATTCATCACATCGTCGCCGGCGCCGGGAGGCTGGGCCTCGCCGACCAGTCGCACCAGTTGCTCCGTGTCATCGTCCAGGTCCAGCAGTTTGACGGTGTGACCCAGAAAAACAACGTTCTCGGGAACGTGCTCGTTGGAAACAACGGAAAGGTTCTTGAGTTTGACTTCCAACTCCGCCAGCGTTCGCTGGATGTTGCGGTTCTCTTCCTTGGCGAAGTGGTACTCGGCGTTCTCAGACAGATCGCCCAGAGCCGCGGCCTTGCGGATGCGGTCCTGCACGTCTATCTGCGCCTTGTACAAATCCTCACGCTTTTTTTCCAAGGCAACCTTTTCCTGGGCACTGACAATCTGCATAGTGCGCTCCTGCGCGTTTTTTACCAAGCCACAGAATAATCGGGCTTGGGAAACAGACTAAATTAAACACGAACCACCGCACGGCATCGCGCGGTGGTTCTCTGATTCACACTCCATATTATAGCTTGAAATGGAACAAGCAACAGGGCGCAGATAGATCAAGGACATGACCTTCCTGGTTGATGAGCTACGGTCAAAGATTAGCAACCCTATAAGACGCCATTGATACCAGACAACCGGCCAGCGCCGTGTCCCCCGAAAATCAGTATGCGCACAGCGTACGCGTACGAAAATCCCCGTGTGGCAGGGCGCCGTGGCCTGAAGGCGTCTTTGGCCACATCATTGACCATCGAGATTGACGGGAAGGCATGCACGCCATAGACTCCGGTGGAGCTATACACCCAATCGTGGCGGGCATTCGTACGCCCTAAAGCGTTGATCGAGTCTCAGGAGCAGTTATGTCATTCCAATGCATCGTGGTGACGCCGGAACAGCAGGCCGTGGACCAGACCATCATCCAGGCCATCGTGCCAGGTCATGACGGACTGCGCGGAATCCTCACCAACCGCGCCCCCATGCTCATGAAACTCGGCTCCGGGCCCCTGCGCCTGGACCTGACCGATGGACAGCAACTCCACTTCGTCATTGACGGCGGCGTGGCCCAGATGAAGGACAACACGCTGACCATACTCACCAACATGGCCAAACCAGAAAGGGCCCGATAAATGGCCGGTATGCAGCCTGCGGGCAATGGGGAAGACGGTTGGGCGGTTTGACTGTTTGCCACCATCTATTGGCAAGAGCGGGCGTAGGAATACTGACACGGCGATGTAAAATTGCAACTATGACGGGTTGCACAAACCCATCTTGCCTTCTTCTGACGCAAAAATGCTCTAGTACTTAAATCCGATCCCAAACCCGCCCCACACCTGGGAATCGGCCAGAATGTCATTCTGGAATTTACCGGTATAATAAACGTAGCCGTTCAAAGACCATTCGCCGAAACGACGCGGGAAGTCGAACAGTGTGTTCAGGGAATAGCTGCCCAGTATCCCGATATCATAATGCTGAAAACCATTATCGCGCGGCTCGGTGAACACGAAGACTGTCTGAATGCCCGAGATATATCCGACATCGGCCACTGCGGAGATGGTCAAGCCGGTATCCTCTATAACCCAGTCGTGCCGGACACCCGCCTCGAAATACCATCCATTGTTTATATCGTAGTCATACGCCGCCATGATGTACGGCGACAACAGAGGCTGATCGGTTCCCGTCAGATACGAATCATCCAGGGTCATCTTGACCCAGGCTTCGGAGGTGTTGAACTGCTCGCGTTCGGGATAGATGTAACTGGTATCGCCGATGGCGAAAGTCAGCGGCCGCATCTTCCATTCCAGGCCGAAGTAGGGGCGAATTTCCTTGAAACGGCTGATGGGATCGGAATCATCGACGTCGACGAATACCCCGACGAACGGATGGGGGAATCTGCCTAGATCAAAAGACAGTTCGCCGGAGCACTGCATATTCAGGGATTTTTTGTGGGTGGCCACCTCGCCGTAGTTGACGCCGCGGTACATGTCATCGGTCATGTAATTGACGTTCAGGCTGAGGTTGACGCCGCCGAAATTGCCGCCCTCTTCTGATCCCATCCCGGCGACGGGAACGGATACGCTGGGCTGATCCGCCAGAAGGGTCAATTCCGAGGGGGCGGACCAGGGAACCAGTGGGTCGTGGACGGCCGCATCCATAGCCGGGGCATCCTGCGCCAAAGCTGCGCCGACGAAGCCGCAGAGCATGGCAAACGCCGCAAACAACGCCGCACCACGACCATGGGAGCGACGTCCAGAACTGCGTTCAGCATAAACGACCGACATAAGTATCTCCTTCACTGGGGGATAATCCCAGTTGGCTGGCCAGAATAGGACAATGTACCGGATGACGGGACAAGGAGCCAGAGCGCAGAATACTGGTGCAGAATACTGGGCGCAGAGAACGGTGGACACAGGCGCAAAGCGATGATACGAGAAACAAGCGCCACGCCGAGTTTCAGATGGCATTGGCTATCTTGCAGCCTTCCGGACCCCCACCACGAAAGTCTTGGCGGCCCAGGACATATCCGTACCAGCATTGTTCCCTCTGAACCAATACCAATCATAATCAGCCTGGCGGCCAACTGGGAACGGCGCCTTCTCGGCGACCGCCACAACCATATCGGCACTGAGGCGGATGGCTGTTCCGGGCTTTGCTTCCGGCAACAAAATCAGCCGGGTGTCAAACAGATTCAGGGGAGGCATATCGTATGGCGCTGGTTCGGCCGGAATTTCTATGCTGATACTATCATTGGCCTCCGTGGCCTTCTTCTGGATAAACGCGGCCGCGCTCATTCGGGAGGAAGATGAGATGGCGCCTGGGCAGTCAGCGTGAAACGCCTCTTCGTAGCGAACACCGAAGACGACCGTCAATGTCACCAACAGCACATAGGGTATGAATGCGGAGGTACTGGCCTGGATCATGGCCATACCGCAAACCGCTCCTAGAGCCAGGGCTATATCCGGCAGAAGCGCAAACCGTCCGTATTCGGCGGGCCGCCCCCCCGCCATGACCACGAATTGAGCCGCCGCCACAACCGCGGGAGCCAGCAGAATCCACCAACGCCCTTTCGCAGCTTGGCCTATTGATGGGGTGTTTAACTTGCCAGCCAAGAGAAGACCGATCCAGCCCAGAATTCCCGCCACGCAGATAACCGGACCGGTTCCTTCCCAGATGCAGCCCCAGGCATTGGCTATGTTTTCACCGCCGATCAGGTGGAACATTGCGTTGTTGGAAAGATTGGAGGCGAGGACCGCGCGGCTGGCTAATAAATGTATGGCCACGTAGGGATTGGTCACGAAGTATACGCCCACGCCGACTACAAATGCCGCGCCGCATCGTGACACCATCTCTCTCCGCGTTCTTCCCTGCAACAACAGCGCCATCGGCAGTACCGCAAACACCGGCCAAGCGGATAGAACCATTCCCAAGGCCCCACCGCACAGAGCCCCCGCCGTCAAGAGCCAGGCCATTCCCCGTCTTCGGGTATATTGCATGGCGGCGGCAATCGCCAAAAGTGACAGCGCCGCTCCCGACAAATGCGGCTTGGCTTCGTGCGCCGTCGTAATAACCGCCGGCATAAACACATAACACAAGCCCACGACCACTCCCGCAAAACGCCGCCCCGTCAGGCGCCGGCCGATCCAGTACACCGCCCAGGCCCCAACCACTCCCCATGCCGCCGTATAGAGTCGGGTAATCACGTAAAACCCGCCGATAGCCTCCGGGTGATCCAGAAAGCGTGTCATATCGCCGCTCTCGATCACGCCGGCCTTGCACGCCGATTTCAGCAACGCCCCAACGGGGTATATCCATAGCCCGCCATACTGGTACATCTGCGGGTCCGCCCGCCCGTTGCCGCTCATGGTCGCCAGCGCCATCAGCGTGATCATCTCATCCGGCTGGTATGTAAAGAGCCGAAACCGCCTGATGATGGACGCGCGTTGGCTATCGGTGGAATTAATATCCTGCGCTGCAGACCGGTCCAGCCGCGTCCCCGACGCCACATCCGCCCCGCGACTGGCATCCTCCCGCCGCCGCGGCGCCAGTTCAGCGATCGTCTTTCCGGACCACACCGCCCTCTTGCTCCCAAACAGGTAGCCATCCACCGCCGCCGAAGGCAATCCCCAGTCGCAGCCCAAGGCAAACACCGTCGCCGCCACAGCACAGACCAACAACGACGGCGACCACCGGCTAAGACGACCCATGCTTGACAGTCTATCGCCCCATCGCCGCCACTGCAAAACACACGATAACGGAACGGCGTGCCGCAGCGAATGACACGAAGTGAGGGTGGCGGCCATCTTGCCAGCCCATCCGCAGGTTCAACCATCACTGCGCACCCTTGACAGGCGTCAGGCGATCTGGTTAACTCCAATCCATGCAGCGTGTCCTGGTCCTTGATCTTGCCGGTTCGCTCCTGGCCTTTTTGGCCCTGGAACGTACTGGCGTTTGATCGCAGGGACCGCTGCCCAGATGGAATTCAAGGCGCCCTGCGATGCGAATCGCGGGGTTTTTTGTTTTATGATCCGCCGATGATGGCCCAAGGAGCCGACTATGCAAAACGTCAGAATCTTCGATACCACCCTGCGCGACGGCGAACAGTCTCCCGGAGCGACCCTCACTCTGACCGAGAAGATCGACATCGCCCGGCAGCTTGAAGCCATGGGAGTGGACATCATCGAGGCTGGATTCCCCATCAGCTCCGACGGCGACTTCGAGTCCGTCCACACCATCGCCGGCGAACTCCAACGCAGCATAGTCGCTGGACTGGCCCGCTGCACGCCCAAGGACATCGAACGGGCCGGCGCGGCCGTCAAAGGCGCCGCCAAGCCGCGTATCCATATTTTCTGCGCCACCTCGAAAATTCACCGCGAACACAAGCTGCGCAAGGGCAAGGAAGACATCATCCGCATCAGCGTGGAATCGGTGAAACAGGCACTGCAGTACACCGCCGATGTCGAATTCTCACCCGAAGACGCCAGCCGCACCGAACTGGAATTTCTGCGCGAGATTGTGCAGGCGGTCGTCGAGGCCGGCGCCACCACCATCAACCTCCCCGATACCGTCGGCTATGCCACGCCCCAGGGCTATGGCATGATCTTTTCCCACCTGCTGGAAAAACTGCCTATTCTCAAACAACGCGGCATCGTGCTCTCCACCCACTGTCATAACGACCTGGGTCTGGCCGTCGCCAACTCCCTGTCGGCTATTGAAAACGGTGCCCGCCAGGTTGAATGCACCATCAACGGCATTGGCGAACGCGCCGGCAATGCGGCCCTGGAAGAAATCGTCATGGCCCTGCGCACGCGCCATGACCATTACGGCCTCTCGACCAATATCGACACCACCAGGATCTATCCCACCAGCCGTATGGTCAGCAGCCTGACCGGCCTGTCTGTGCAGCGCAACAAGGCCATCGTCGGCGAGAATGCCTTCGCGCACGAGGCAGGCATTCACCAGGACGGCATCCTCAAGTTCCGCGAAACCTACGAGATCATGGACCCGGCTACCGTCGGCATTTCCAAGTCATCGTTGGTTCTCGGCAAGCACAGCGGCCGCCATGCCTTCCGCGATCGCGTCATTCAGCTTGGGTACACGATCACCGATACCCAACTCGAAACCGCCTTCGCCAAGTTCAAGACGCTGGCCGACAAGAAAAAAGAAGTATTTGATGAGGATATCGAATCCCTGGTCGACGAATCGATGGAACTAGTCAAGAGCGTCTGGCAACTCACCAGCCTGCAGGTGGTAGCGGGCTCCAATACCATTCCCACGGCGACGGTCACCCTGCGCGACAGCAACGGCCAAACCATCCAGGATGCCAGCATCGGCGACGGGCCCGTGGATGCGATCTACTCCGCCATCCAGCGTCTGACCGGCATAAAGGTCTCCCTCACCGACTATCGCATCCGCGCCGTCACCCGCGGCAAGGACGCCCAGGGCGAGGTACAGATTGAACTGCAACACGACAACCTCAAATTTCGCGGCCGCGGCGTCAGCACCGACATTCTCGAAGCCAGTGCCCTGGCCTACCTGGCGGCCATCAACCGCCTGCGCAATCTCTCGGCACGGGCGCCGGCGGTTACCCAGCATACCTGAGCGTGAAGAAGCAGGAGGCATAACGCAGAAGGTTAAACGAGGTCGCAGGCCTCGGGCGGCATCCAGTGCTCTTCCTGGCCCTGCCATTTCACGTTGCAGCCGATCGGGTTGGTGACGGGAACCGCGATCTTGCGCCCGGCAAGAAGGGATTCGATAGCATCGCGCAACTCGTGGGTGCGCGCCGCCGAGGCGGTGCGCGGGTTGTCATCCATCCGTCCGGTATAACGCAGCTTGCGGGCGGCATCGAAGGCATAGAAATGCGGCGTGCGCAACGCCCCGTAGGCCCGGGCCACCTCCTGAGTCTCGTCACGAAGGTAGGGAAACGGCAGTTTCTTATGCTTGGCGTGCTCGACCATGTGGGCAAACGAATCGGTGGGATGGTTCTCCGTTTCATTGGCGTTAATCGCCACCATCGCCATGCCGCCGGGCGCCATATCCTGGTACAGCAAAATCATTCGATCTTCGCTGCCGACCACATATGGGCAGTGGTTGCACGAAAAGACCACTACCAGCACCTTCGCAGGAGCAAAACTGGCCAGCGAATATTGCTTGCCGTCAACGCCAGCGAGCAAAAAATCCGGGGCTGCCTGACCGATCGAGAGTGTAAAAGCCATGGTCATCTCCTGTAAAACGCCCTCTCATGCGTCAATCCACTTGGCCAACTTCTCGGCATAATACGTGATAATCAGGTCCGCCCCCGCCCGCTTGATCGCCACCAACGATTCCAGCACCGCCCGGCGCTGATCGAGCCACCCGTTGCGGCACGCCGCCTCCAGCATGGCGTATTCGCCGCTGACCTGATATGCCACCATCGGCACCCCGACGGTCTTTCGGACTGCGGAGATAACGTCCAGATATGGCATGGCCGGTTTAACCATGATCATGTCGGCGCCCTGCTCGACATCCAGGGCGGCTTCGAGGATGGCTTCGTCCACGCCACGGGCCGGGTCCATCTGGTAGGAACGCCGGTCGCCGAACGCCGGCGTCGAATCGGCGGCGTCGCGAAACGGGCCATAGAACGCGCTGGCATACTTCACCGCATAGGCCAGGATCGCCACATCGGTGAATCCCTGGCCATCCAGGCCGCGGCGTAAGGCGCCAACCGCCCCGTCCATCATGCCGCTGGGAGCCACCACCGCCGCCCCCGCCCGGGCATGGTTCAGGGCCTGTGTTACCAACAGCCCAACGGTCTGATCGTTGCAAACCGTCGAACTATCGGCCGTCAACGGACCGCAATGGCCGTGGCTGGTATACTCGCACATACACAGGTCGGTAATCCCCGCCATAGGGATCTTGCGCTCACCGGAGGCGCGCAGGAGCCGGCAAACCACATTGTCCTGGTCCAGAGCCGCCGACCCCATCGGGTCCTTGCGGCTTCGTTCGATCACCCCGAAAACCAAATATGCTCCAAACCCCTCGGACGCGCGCTCGCTCAGCCAGGGAACGGCCCTATCCACCGACATCTGGTACACCCCCGGCATTGATAGAACCTCGCGGTATTGGCCCGTCCCCTCGCAAACGAATATCGGCACAATCACGTCACGCCGGCGTAATTGCACCGACTGAAGCATCCCGCGAAGCTGTTCCTGAATTCGCAACCGCCGGGGTCGCACGCCAAACGTCATATCTGATGGATCATTCATTAAGGAATATTATAGCCGCCAAGGGCGCGCAGGATAGCACCACGCGGCCAGGACATAGAGATAGAATAGCGGGTATAGGACACGCTACACGTACCATCTCTCGGACATAGCAATGATTTTCGTCTTCCCGCCCTGCCACCGGCTCATGCCGGCACTGCGCCCCGAGTCTTTACATCCTACGGAGCGTGTGGCACGGAGGTTGGTGATTCTTGCGTGGTCGGTTGACGAAGACGGCCGGGGCGAGGACCATCGGCACGGGACACGACCTTCTCCGGTCCTTCCAACTCCCGGCGTACCCTCTGATTTACGAACTCATCAAAATTGGCCTTCTCTTCGTTCTGCCGCTCCTGCAATCGGTCGATTTCGCGCTGTCGCTCGCGGATGCGCAATTCCAGCAAAGCCTTCACTTTCTCCCGGAGCGCTGAACGGATCGCGTCTTTCTTGGAGGCGTCGGTTTCACTGCGATGGTTCCCGACCATCGCAAAAATTACGTCTTCAAGGGCTATATCCTGGAGCTTGAGTTCGTAGAGCGCCGCGTCGGTCTTCTTCAGCTCCTGCATCTCGCGATAGGACCTGACAATGGCATGGCTCAGGTACGGACGATCCCGATTTTCCTTGATCTGTTCATAAGCCGCCCAGCGGACCGGAGACGTTTCCTGAAGAAAATCCTCCGCGGCCTTCTGCTCATCGGGCTTGATTTCCATCAGCGGAGCTTGAAACGACCCGCGGCGCCCATTGGCGTCGCCATCGCCGGAACGAGACCCATCGCCCTGGGCGATGTCCGCCGCAGCCATCGCGACGATAATGCACAAAGTCAATTTCAGAGTGTTCATGTTCATCAGGCCGTGTCGTAAGGCCAGTCCCGAATTACTGGTGATTCGCGTCGCTGTTGGCGTCCGATTCACTCAAAAAATAAAACACATCCTGTTCCCTGCCGCTGGAAGAAGCCAGGGCGCTTTCCAAACCATCGGTACTTCTCAGAGAGCGATTCAACCGCTGCTCGGCCTGCTCCGGGGATTCGACAATGGCAACCATTCCCGTCGCCAGCGGCTTATGCGGTAGGCTGCCCCACCAGCCAATGACCACCAACAGCACTGCGGCGGCGGCCGCCGCCGAATAGCACCACCAGGAGAAGCGCCATGACGGCGCCTCGCGTTGCTGCCCCGTCCACACCGACGCTTGCCGGGAACGCATTTGCATCAACGCCGCGCCGACGCGCCGACCGGCATCGGCGGCCTTCCAGGCTGATTCTGCCGGCACGCAACGCTCCAGGGCCGCCAACTGGCCATCGGTGCGATCCACCAGAGCGCGCAGTGATTCCAGCTCGGTTCGCAAACCCGCGTCCTTCGCCAGCCTCTGCTCCACCTCAACCTGATCATCGGCCGGCAGTTCCTCTGCCAGGTACATCAAGAGCACTGCTTCATGGCTATCGAGTTGTTCCAGTAAACTTCGCATCTTTTTCCCGTTTCCGTAGCAGTGTTCAGCATTCACCGTTCCGCGTTCTCCTCAAGCGCCTGATCCATCAGTTCCCTGAGTTTCAATATTGCCTTATGCATTCTGCCCAACGCGGTATTCAGCGGGCAGCCGATCACTTCGGCGATTTCCACAAATCGAAGTTTGCCGTAATACCGCAGCATCAACACCTGTTGCTGGTGCGCCGGCAGCAAATCGATGGCCTTGCGCAGTTTTTGCTCCTGTTCGGTGCTTTCCATACGCTTGTCCGCCGCATCGACTTCCTCATCGGTGATCAGCCGCAGACCTTTCTTGGCCGCTCGTTCACGGCCACTGGCTCGCCAATAGTCGTTGGCCTTGTTGATGGCGATTCGGTACAGCCATGCCTTCAAGCCTCCAGGGGCGCTGGCGTCGAAGCGGTCCAAATGCTCCAGGGCGCTCAACCATGTGCGCTGGTGCAATTCTTCGGCCAAATCCTCATTCCCCATAAGCCGGCGCAAATACCGCACCAGCGGTTGGTAATAGCGCCGCACCAACTCCTCAGCCGCCAAGCCACCGCCGCGCCGAACCTGGGCCACGAGCTTCTCATCGCTCACCTGGGCCGGCGGCGAGGCAGTGGACTCGTTCCTTGGTCTGTACGCTTTTTCGCTCAATCCCACACCGGCCATTTATACATATAAAACGCGGCAACGCCGCAACTATTGCGTTGGAATCCACTTTGCCACAAATTATTGCCCGTAGCCGCTAAAACCAACTCGCTCTTCCAACTCTATGCCTAACAGATTGCGTCTTTGATTGCAACATGCTTGCATTCCCTCGTCTTAATTCGTGAACGCCGGTTTACGAACTATAGCTTCCAAGTCCATAACTTGCGGATATTTATGTACGGATTTTGCAGTCTTCTTGAGTCGGGGCTACAATAGTGTCATGGAACGAACAGCAACTTTGACATTCGGCGACAAGAAGATCGATCTACCAGTTATTGAAGGAACTGAGGGTGAATTAGGGATCGATATTTCCGAACTGCGCGCCAAGACCGGCCTCATCACCCTGGACGAAGGCTACAGCAATACCGGCGCCTGCACCAGCGCCATCACCTTCATCGACGGTGAAAAAGGCATCCTCCGTTATCGCGGCATCCCCATCGAAGAACTGGCGGAGAAATCCACTTTTCTCGAAGCCGCTTGGCTTTTGATTTTCGGACGTCTGCCGCGCGCCGACGAAGCCACCCGTTTCAGCAGGCGTATGACCCATGCCGCTCCACTGCACGAAGGCTTCCGCCATCATTTCGAGGGTTTCCCGGTCAACGCCCCGCCCATGGCCATGCTGTCGGCCATGATCAATACCCTCGCCTGTTTTCATACCGAGTTCCTGGAATTGGACAATGACGAAGCCTTTGAGGAAGTCGCCGCCCAACTCATAAGCAAGGTCCGCACTATTGCCGCTTATTCCTATCGCAAGTCGCGCGGTCTTCCCCTTGTTTATCCCGATCCCAAGCTCCGCTACGTCGCCAACTTTATGCACATGATGTTCTCGATGCCCTACGATCAGTACCTGGTCGATCCGGAGATCGAGCACGCCCTGGACATGATCCTCCTGCTGCACGCCGATCACGAGCAGAACTGCAGCACATCGACCGTGCGCACGGTAGGCTCCAGCAAGGCCAACCTCTACGCCTCCGCCGCCGCCGGCGTCGGCGCTCTCTGGGGACCGCTGCACGGCGGAGCCAATGTGGCGGTCCTGGAAATGCTCGAAAAAATACATCAGGGCGGCATTACTCCCGAAGAATACTTGCGCCTGTCCAAGGACAAGAACAGCGGCATTCGCTTGATGGGCTTTGGGCACCGCGTCTACAAAAACTTCGACCCCCGCGCCCAGATACTTAAACGGGCCTGCGACAAAGTGCTGGCCAAGGTGGGCATCAAGGATCCCCTGCTAGACATTGCCCGCAAGCTCGAAGAACTGGCTCTCAATGACCAGTATTTTGTGCAGCGTAAACTCTATCCCAACGTCGATTTCTACAGCGGCATCATCATGAAGGCCATTGGCCTTCCCGTGAACATCTTCACGGTTATGTTCGCCATCGGCCGCATGCCCGGATGGATCGCCCAGTGGAAAGAACAACACTCCAATCCAGATGCCCGCATCGCACGACCACGCCAGATATACACCGGGCCCAGGCGCGCGGAATATGTCCCCATCGAACAACGCTAGGCTAGTGCCGTTTCCAGTCAGACAGTTTCGCGCTCGTAAGTCGTTTACAAAACTGCACTTCAATACCGGGACGAGCGGTGTCCCGACTGGCTGAGCCCCCATGGCGCGCCGACGCTACAGGACTGCGCGACGAGTACGCCTCGCTTCGAATGCTCCGTGTATGCCGGTGTCGTAACGTTCGACGGCGACGCTGGGACGCCACGCGTAAGTGCTTGCATTGACAACAGCTACGGCGCGAAACTGACCGCGTAGAAACGGCACTAGTCGACCAGATCGCCGTCATCACTTGACGAGATGTCGCCCGAGCCGACGTCCCCGCTGGAGGCGCCGTCAGAACCGCCATCGCCGGAGGGTTGCGTCGTCGGGTCAGTGGTCGGGCCCGCCGAATCTCCGCTACCGCCGGACGATTGTGTTGTCGGTGCGGTGATCGCTCCGCTGGAACCAGTATCGTCTGAACCGTCGGACTCCCAGAACACATCAGTGTCGCCCAGACACATCCCGTCTTCCGTCGCGACCTGCCGGCGGCAATGCTTCCAGGAGCTTGCTTTGACCCATCCGTTCATATCGGTCGTCGTATTGATGAGCACGGGAACTCTGAGCTTGCTGGCGACGAAAAGTCTAACCCCGCTCACCTGGCCTGGACACAGGTATCCCTCGGCAACCACGATCTCCTCCAGACCGCTGCGCCCCACCTGTGTGGAGTGCCCATTGATGGTTATTCGCACCGCACGCCCCTTGGCCAACCGTTGGATCGCCACCGTGTCGGCTTTGCCCTGCTCGTCAATCCACAGGGCGCCGCAGTTCATGGCCATTGCGTGTCCCGAAAGAAGTTGCCGACCTTCCAGTGGTTCAATCCAACACGGTGATGGAAATTGCCGGTCGCTCATAAATCACTTCTCACCTACCCATAGAGACACGGACCGGTGGCTGTAGTTAGAAGAACGGCAGCGCTAACTCCTTCCCCCGGCGTACCGGTGGATAAGACAGACAAAGGCAGACCTTTCAATGTTGCTCGTTCGCTCAACTTCGGCGAAGATCGTGGGCCGATATGATCGCCTACTTCGACCTACCCTCGGGACTGTCTGGTGATATGTGCTTGGGCTGCCTCGTTGACAGCGGATGGCCGGTGGCGTCCTTGCAGGCGGCCATCGAGCGTCTGAATTTGCCGGCCGGCCACTGGGCGGTAGATGCCAAGCCGGTTATGAAAGGCCCCCTGCATGCCACGCAGGTAAACGTGCATGCAGCCGAGGGGCATCACCATCGCCATCTGAGTGATATCCGAACACTCATAGCCGCAGCTGATCTGCCGGAGACGGTCAAGGATCGCGCCGTCGCGGTCTTTGCGCGCCTCGCGGAAGCCGAAGCCAAGGTCCATGGCTCCACGTCTGACAAAATTCATTTTCACGAGGTCGGAGCCATGGATGCGATCATCGACATTGTCGGAACAGTGATGGGCCTCCACGAGTTGAACATAGAGGAACTCTACGCATCGGCAGTGCCGCTTGGCGAAGGCTGGACCAAAGCCGGGCATGGACGAATCCCCCTGCCGGCTCCGGCCACTCTGGAACTGTTGACGGCGGTGGCCGCACCGACCTGTCCGGCCCAGGGGCCGGGCGAATGGCTCACCCCCACCGGCGCGGCCCTGCTGGCCGAACTGGCCAAATTCGAGCAGCCGGCCATGCGCCTGCGGCACATCGGGGTCGGGGCCGGCCAGGCCGACTGCGCCTGGCCCAACGTGGCCCGGCTGTGGATTGGCGATTGTCGGCATCAGGCCGGAACCATGGTCCAGCTCGAGACCAACATTGACGACATGAGTCCACTGCTCTTCGCCCCCATCTGCGAAAGCCTTTTCGCCGCCGGGGCCAGGGATGTCTGGCTTACCCCGATTCAGATGAAGAAAGGGCGCCCCGCCATCACCCTGAGCGTTCTGGCCGATGCTTCCCGCGAGGCGGAGCTTTCGGAGCTGATCCTCCGCCAGACCACCACCTTCGGAGTGCGCGTCCACGGCGTTCAGCACCGACGGGAGGCCGATCGCCAGTTGCGGCAGATCGTAACCGCCTTTGGCCCCGTGAACGTCAAGCTCAAGCTGCTCAACGGCCAACTCCTGGGCGCGATGCCCGAGTATGAAGACTGCCGGGCCCTGGCGGCTTCCACCGGCAAGCCGTTCGCGGAGGTGTACGCCGCCGCCGGCACCGTTGCCAGAGACCTGGTGCAGAAGGCGCTGAACACTGAACGCTGAACCGAAAGCCCATATGCTTGCCTCACTAGCTACTTATGCAGTGGTATTGGTATTGTTGGCGGCTTCAGGATCGCTCTTGGCCGCCGGCAGTGATCGGCAGGCCGGAACCTTTGATTCGGCCGGCGTCAAGATCGCGTATGTCACCGCCGGCAAGGGTGAGCCGGTCATTCTTATTCACGGACTGTATTCCTCGGTCGCCATCAACTGGTTCTTGCCCGGCACATTCGAGATGCTTGCAGGCCAGTATCGGGTCATCGCCCTGGATCTGCGTGGTCATGGCCAATCGGACAAACCCGAAGACGAAGCCGCCTACGGCAAGCCCATGGCCGAGGACGTCATCCGCCTCATGGATCAGCTCAAGATCGACAAGGCTCACGTAGTCGGCTATTCCCTGGGCGGCATCATCGTCATGCGGCTGCTGGTGGACCATCCCGACCGCTTCAGCACGGCGACGCTGGGCGGCATGGGCTATCTGCGCCAAGGGAGCACAATACAGGGCGCTTTCGACCACATGAACGACCGGGCCGGCAAGACTCCCCTCGCCGCCGCTCACGGAATCACTCAGTTGGCGGTCGCCGACCAGGAAGTGAAGGCTATCAAAGTTCCCATCCAGATACTCATCGGCGACCGCGATCCTTGCAAGGCGATGTACGTGGATCCTCTGATCAAGATTCGTCCCGATATCCCCGTGACGGAAATATCCGGGGCGGGCCATCTCAACTGCATCTTCAAGCCCGACTTCAAAGCCGGGATCCTCAAGTCGCTGGATCCGAAGGATCAGGGGAAAACTGCGCTTCCGCAGGACACACCGTGAGCGCATCTTTCCCCACATTACCTCGTTTCGTAGATCATCCTTGATCCGGTCGGCGTGCTGTACTGGGCCAGCACTAATTTCCAGGTCTTTTCCAGCTCGTCCACCAGTTTGCCGAAAGCGTCGGCCTCGGTCATCAGACGCGCCGAGTCGATGGCATGTTCGCTATCCCAGGCGTTGGTGAATTGCTCGTGCCGAGCGCTGGCCTCGGCGACGCCGTAGACGTAGCCGTTGCGCGTATCGAACAGCACGGCCGAGGCGGTAGTCGCCACCCGTGCCTTTTCATGAGGCGAAAGTCCCAGCGTCACCACCGATGCCGCCTTCAGCCCGTCATCCACGTAGAAAGTCGTATCCAACGTATAGACCAGCAGCATGTCGGCGTGAAGCTGTGCGGCAGCGCGGCGCAGATCCTGCTCGCTATCCAAACGCTCCGGCAATAACAGCCGGTTGACTGGAGCCAGGCCCTGAACCTGGGGCAACTTCGTCAGACGTTCGATCTGCTCCGTTGTTTCAACGTCGCGAGTGGTGACGACGCTATAGCGCCCGCTGCCAAAACTCTCGGCAGTTTGCGAGCGATAGCCAGGGGCCTGGAGACGCACCACGGCAATAGCGCAGGGAAATGTAGCCAACGGCTTTCGCGCCATTACCTCCTGGAGCCCGGCGTCCGACTGCTTCAATGTCGCCAGGTCGGCGCCATGGCCGGGAGTCACGTACGACGCGCATCCTGACACCAAGCCAACAAACATCAAACAACACACACGCACGACTAGCTTCGGGGACATAGCATCTCCTTGGTCGTATACCCTCCCCTGCTCCGCTGGAGAGGGTCGGGGTGGGATTGGGAATTCCCAGCACCGTGGGATCGGTAAGAATCGCCTACTGCTGATTCGGAATGACTGTGGTGGCATAACGGACACCCTCGGGCACCGGCGCCGGCACCCCCACCGTAGTTCCGTGGTCTCCGGTGGTCTTGGCCGAGGCATCGACGGCGACGAATGCGGTGAACGACGATATCAGCCCATATTCCAGGGCGACTTGGCGGATCTGTCCGGCCAGATCGCCGACCGCTTCGTAGCTGGACCGATCGGCCAAGTCGGCCAACTTGGTCCTGGCCCACACGGCGGCAATCCCATCACGAGTCGCCGACGCATCGTTCAAATCGACGGGGATCTCAATGATGGCCGCCTCGTTGCCGATGTTGCCATGCACCCTTATCGTCTGCCGCCCGTCGCCGCTATAGCGACCGGTGATCGTGACCGGGCGGCCGACGAACAGGTCCCCCAGGCGTTGCGGAAACACTTCCGTCGCACCTATCGTGCCGAAATCGACGGAAATATCGGTCATCGCCGGATGGGAAATCCGCTCGAAGAATTTGCCCATGACCTCGTTGGCATCATCGTGCAGTCCCAGGAAGGCGGCGGCGCCATTGCCCATCCTGGCCATGCCCTCCAGCAGATAGCGGTTGGTCGAAGACCCCACCCCGAAGCTGAAGATGCGCGACTGGTCCAGGCAATTATGTACTTCGCGCAGCGCCTCCTCGTCGTTACCGATGAAGCCATCGGTCATGAACGCAACGAAACGCAGGCGTTTGGGATCGTGCGGGAACAGCAATGAGGCGTGGACGCCATCCACCAGCATCGTGCCGCCCCCGGCTTCCAAAGCATCGACATAGCGCAACGCCTGGGCCACGTACTGCTCGTTGGCCGGAACGGGGTTGGCAAAGAGTTTCTCGGCGGTATTGCCGAAACGGATCACCTGGAAGGTGTCCTGCGGGCCCATGTGCGTCAGGGCGTAGCGTACCGCGGTCTTTTCCTGGGCCAACGGGGCGCCAGTTTGACTGCCGGAAACATCGATCGTGAAGACCATTTCCAGCGGTTTGCGCGGCAGATCGGCAAGACTTTGGGGCGGATAGAGCATCAGCGTGAAGTATCCACTCTTACCGTCGCGCCGTTTAGGATCGCGCTGGACCATTACGCATGATTTGATAGCCTGCCCAGCCACCTTGTAGCGAAGGACAAAATCACGGTTGGGAATCGAGTCCTTATCATCCAGCACGATTTCGGCCTGGCCAGCTGGCGTGTTCTTGATGCTTACCTGGTGCGTCCGCGTCTGCACTTCCTCGATCTTCACGCCGGCAGCGATGTGCAAGGACAGGGATATGTCGTGACCGCTGCGTTCGGAAGGGCGCAGGTACTGGACCTCGGCGGCCTGATGCGACGTGCCGGGCTGGCCACGCGGAACGGCGCCCACGCCCTGACTGGACCCCGACGGATGGAAACGCGGGCCCACCACCATCGGGAAGACAAACTCGTACCAGCCATCCACATAGGCCAAAGTGTGGAAATAGCGGATACTGATGTCGATGGCCTTGCCCGGCTCGACATTGGCCACCGACTGGGTGAAGATATTGGGCCGTTCCTGAGTCAGCAGCGACGCCACGTATCCCTGGCTCTTGGCGGCATTGTAGATGCGTTCGGCTTCCTGTCGCTGGCGAATGATGCCGCGAATCGTGCGCTGGCCGACCGTCATGACGAATTCGTTGACCGCCGCATTGTGTGGCAGAGGGAATACGTATACAGCCTCGATCTTGCCGTCATAGGGATTCTGAAAACGCTGGGTAACCTCCACGGTGGCGATGTAGCCGGCGACCGAGGCCTTGACATCGGTATGCTTCAGCGGAACCGGCGTCAGCGTCTGTTCGCCGGGCGGCGTGGCCATCAGAACACCGCTGCCGGGTTGTTGATCGTCGCCGGCCAGTGGCGGGACGGCCTCCGAGGAAGGCTTCTCAATTACCCACAGTTCCTCATCGCGCGAAGGCAGCGCGGATTCGCCCGCCATGGCACGGCCATCCTTGAAGGGAATCTTGGATGGGACCGGCACGCCGTTTGACGGAGCTTGCGAGAACGAACCAGGAGAGGTCGCTGTGTCCCCATCCGACCAATTTCGCGAGACCGGCCGCCCGTCAAAAGATTGCGCCACGCACCCGTAGATTGCGGCGGCGACGGAAATCGCCAACAACATGCCCAAGAACGCTTTTCCGAACCGGCCGAAAAAAGTCTGGAACATCCTGATCCTGGATAGTGACTTGATCGATTTCATTGGGCAGATCCTTCCGTGAGAGAGATCGCAGCCTTGGAGATGGTCGTGCCTTCAGCATCGGCGGAGGCCTGTAGCCTGGCCACGTATTGCGGCTTGACGTCACCCCTGATTTCGATATTGACGCGGGCCACACGCACATGCCCCAATGGCAGGTCAGCGCCCGTGCTGAAGGCGGCCAGGATAACCCGGTTATGGTGCATGGCATGGGTGTCGTAATACGGCGGCGCCTTGAAGGCCGCGGCATCGCCGCCTTCGATACCCACAACATTGACCTGGCCGACTTCAGCGGCAAACTCAAATTGATACGCGGCCAAAGACTGCTGGGGTGCGTCTATGTACACATCCACCCAACCAAAGCGGCTTGCCACGGCGGTTGCAGCCGACTCTGTCTGACCACGCACCGAATCCTGACCATGCACCAGGGCCGCAATCCCTAAAGACAGCAGGGAGCAGAATACCAGAACAACAACCACCGACCGTCTACCGCACGGAAGTCTGTATTTGGTTGGCCGGATCATGGCGTGGCCTCCGTGTTGTGGGGCAAGTTTCCAGCCTGCCCATCCGGCAATGCAACGGCGCGATTAGCCAGGGCAGCAACATCCTTCTGGTCGATAACTCCGTCGCCATTGATGTCCCAACTCTTGTCGATTACCGCATGGTCGCGAATCTGACGGGCCAGGTAGAACGCATCCAGAATGCTCACGTTGCCACGGCGGTCGATACCCTGGGGTGAGAAGGCCACTGTTCTGGGGGCAAATTGGCTGACAAATCCCATCCGCCAAACCAGCAGAAACGTCGCCGCCAATCCCGCCGCCGCAGCCCCCCATCGCAACACCAAACGTCGTTGCCGCTGTCGCAGCATCCTTCTGCGGGCCAGGGAAAGAATGGTGCTATCGATGCTCATGGGCACCTGGGAACCCCGGCTGTAAAGCGAAATCAGTTCGTCACTTAACGCCGCAGGCAGCGACTCGAATTCGGGTTGGTCAGTTGGGTTGGACATTCGCTCTAACCTTGAAGTGCGCCGGGATGGCAAAAGGTTCATTCAATCCAGAATCGTCATTTGTTTATTTGTCTTGGTTCATGGTTCGTTGAAGTATTGTTTTGTCCGCGGATCGGTGCGCAGGGCAACCAGGGCGTTGTGGAGGCGGGATTTTACTGTGCCCAAGGGCACCTGGAGAGCATCAGCGATCTCCTCGAGGCTCATATCATCCACGAAACGCATAAGGACGACTTCACGCTGGTGGTGGGGCAGACTCGTCAAGACATCGGCTAATTCGGCACGGGTGGCGCCGGGAATCTCCTGCGGCGCCAACACGCCATCGAGCAGCCTGTCGTCGGCCAGTGACATGCGTCTCTTGCGGAGCATGGCCAGCGACAGGTTCTTGACCACGGGGTACAGGAAGGTCGTCATTTTCCCGGCCAGTTCCAAAGCCGGCGACTTGGCCGCCAGATAGATGAATGCTTCTTGAAGCACATCCAGGGCATCTTCGCTATTTCCCGTGAAGCGGAATGCCAGTCTTGCCACCCAGTCACGATAACGGTAATACAGGTCGCCAAACGCCGAGTCGTCACCATTGTTGATCAGTTCGACCAACTGGCGATCGTTGCGTCCAGAAGATTCCTTAGATGATGGTCCCACCGGCACAACAGGATAGCGAAAGATAACGTTAAACGCTAAGCAACGAACTGCTGCGCACGACGAACCGGCCATTATGGCGAAGGCAGCGTCGTCGCCGGCGCAAGGTCCACGGGAACCGGGACCGGCATCGGTCTGACGTGGCGCTGTATTTCCGTCTTCATCTGATCCAGATTGTCACCCCAGACGGTCAGACGCAACTTGACACTGTCAATTGCCCTTAACGAACCGTCGAAGTCGCCGCACAAACCGCACGCATACGCCGTGAAAAATGCCAGTTGCTCGCCATAGGATCGCTTCTGATGCGGAGCCAGTGCACGCCGCAATTCCTCGGCCAGCGGCTGATACACCTCGCGGCCACCGGTCTTCTGGCTCTTCTTGAAGGCCTGCTTGAACTGGGCAATCGCCATGTAGCCGCGGCAGTACTCGGCGCAAACCGTGCCGGGATAGTTGTCCAGAATCCCCTGGCAGGCATCGATCAATTTGGCCGAGGGAGGTGCCTGCGCCGCTTCCGCAAATATCTCCGGGAACTGGTCCGCCCCAAGATCAACGAAAGCCTTTTCGTTGGCTACGCTGTCTGGTTGAACCAGCATTTTGAAGTTGCCCTCATCCTTGCCCACGCGAACGCGGATATTGTACTGGCCCGGCTCTGCCAGCAGGAACCGATGCGTACCAGGAACAGGCTCATAGCCAACCAGCACTGTACTCATCCTGTGAGTGTTCAGCCCTGTAGGCGTACGCCCATCGGTCTTGTCCCACTTGCCCTCCAATTCCCCCAAATCAATGTTGGGCGGGCCGCCCGGCGGCGTGATCGTCACGCTTATCTTAACCGGCTGCGCAAAATGCTCGGCTACCAGCGACAAGTACAGCGGCTCATAAGCTTTCAGCGTATGTTGGTCAACGCCAATGCGCAAATTGATATTTTTTTCCTCTTCCGGCAAAATAGGGCGCATGGGCACAAGTTGGCCGTATGCCGGCGGCAGCATCCACAACATCCCCGCCAGCACCGGAAGAACATACGGTAATTGGAGACCACGGAACTTCATGCAAATCTCAAGAAAATCGCCGCACCGCTATTGCGGCCATCCCGCCTGCTCGCCTGACAAATTTTGACGCTGCTGGACACGACGCTCCAGCGGGTCAGGCCACCGGCTATTGCCGAACCGCCTAAATGCGAGCGGCGTGCATGACTTATAGCCATTACTTCATCTACGGGCAACCACGCCACGGGTTCCCCCCCCCGATGGAACCTATATCACTGCGGTACTCAAATGGCTGGCGGGAATCACTGCATCCGTAAAACTCCCATCGGGAGTAGTCCAGTTGAGCTGTACCGATGCTAATGCCTCTTTCTGGTAGTAATCCACCTCGATGGTATGCCACCCGGCGGCCAAATTGATTGTCCCGCTGCTGCTCTGTGGACTGACCGACACGCCATAATTCTGCAGCACGTACAGCAGGTCGGTGGAGTCCACAGCGCCGTTGCCGTCCATGTTCCCCTGTTGCCAACCGCCTCCGCTCACGCCGTAGTTTTGCAGCACTGTTAGCAGGTCATTCGAATTAACGGTCCCGTCAAGGTTCACGTCGCCTAATAATCGAGGCGTGTCATGCCAGGCGTTGATCACAACCGTGCCGTCGATGATTACCCTGATGCCGTCATCCGCCAAAGCTTGCAAGGCATAAAGGCCGGTGGTATCCGCAAGGATAGATCCCGTCCATTGCACGCTGAAGGGACTGGAACCGCTGGTGGAATTCCAGGCCGGAAGGTTGAGAACCGCCGGCCCCGCCGTACCCCAGTTGAAATTGATGTCGCTGTCGGTTTCTGGCGCCGACGCACCGGTAAAATTCATTGTTGGGTAATAAGCCCCGGCCAATCCGTCGGCGACCACCGTGACAGTCGTGGACACCGCGGTGCTGGCAGCGCCATAGTTGTCGGTGGCGACGGCATAGCAGGTGTATGTCCCGGGCGTCAGACTGGCGGCGCTTACCTGAAGACTGGCCGCGCCACTACTGGTCATTACGGTGCTCAGCAATGTATCCGGCGTCGAGCCGCTGGTTTGCAAATCGCTGGTCCCATTGCTTTCCATGTAGAACGCGACGCTGGAGATACTGCCGCCAATATTGGGATCACTGAAACTGCCCACCGTAAGAGTGAAAAATCCGGCGGTACTTACCGGGTTGGGGGTGGTGGCAAAAGAACCGATCGCTGGGGCCATCGCCTCAACGGTAACGATGGTCGAATATACAGTGCTGGCGGCGCCGTAGTTGTCGGTGGCGACGGCATAGTAGGTGTATGCCCCGGGCGTCAGGCTGGCGGCGCTGACCAGCAGACTGGCTGCCCCGCTGCTGGGCGTTACGGTACTCAGCAGCGTATCCGGCGTCGCCCCGCCGGTTTGCAAACCGCTGGTTCCATTGCTTTCCCTGTAGAACGCGACGCTGGAGACGCTGCCGCCAACATTGGGATCACTAAGGCTGCCGGCGGTAAGCGTGAATGATCCCGCCTCAGTAACGCTGCTGGGCGTAGTCGTCAGTGAGCCAACTACCGGAGCCGCCGCCTGAACGGTTACGGTTGTGGAAGAGGCGACGTTCGCTTGGCCGTAGCTGTCGGTTGCAACGGCGTAATAAGTGTAAGTTCCCGGCGACAGAGCAGAGGTGCTGAGGCTCAGGCTCGCGGCGCCGCCACTGGGAGTCACATTGCTAAGAAGCGTATCGGGCGTCGAATTGCCGATTTGCAGACCGGCGGTTCCATTGCTTTCCATGTAAAATGAGACCATGGAAACTGTTCCGCTGGTTTCTTGTACCCCAGAGGCGGTCAGAGTGAGCGTAGCCCCGGCTACAACCGGAGATGGGCTGGCCGACAGCGAGGTGATGACGGGAATCTCCGAACTCCCGGAATAACGGGACAGGTCCGGTACGAGTTGGTTGATGATAGGAGTTCCGATTCCGGTCACCAGATCATAGCCGACGGCGGCCGCGTACCCATTATTGCCAGTGGTTATATCGTGGAAATCCTTGGAAACGCTCAACGAATAGAGCGCCGGCAGGGTCTGGCTGGGCCCATCAAGCGGCTGCAGGCCGTTGCTGGCTCGATCCTGATTGGCCAGGGCGATAACCCCAGCCCACAATGGCGCAGCCAGCGAGGTGCCGCCCACCTGAACCCACGGGCCGGATGAACCAAAGTCCCAGCTATCGACGACAGCGGCGCCACTGACCGGCGCGGCATCCATGGATACGTCGGGCGTGGTGCGCTTGCTGGAACTCTGGGTTACCACATGCTTCTGATACGTCGGTTGTGATTCGTATTTGCTGATTCCGCCACCGGCCCCGCCGCTGGTCCCGCTGGAAGTGCCGTTGCCCCATCCGCTTTCGGAACTGTAATTATTGTAAGAATCGAGGGTGAGTTGCGTACCACCTACACTCAGGACATTAGGGGAGGCGGCCGGATACTCCAGGGCCAGCGTTGTCGTATTTAACTTGTATGCGCCGCTGTCCCCCGTGGAGGCGACAAAAGTCACGTTGCCATGACTCGACGGTGTTGTGAAATATGTCGAGTCGTAAATTGTTTCCGAGCCGCTTTCACTGCCACCCCAACTCATGGAAACCACCGATACCCCAGCGTAATTTCGGGCCTCGTTGACAGCCGTGTAGAGATCCGTAGTACTTGAGGAACTCGCCTCCACCAGCAAAATACTGGCCTTGGGAGCAATGGCGTGGACCCATTCGACGTCCAGGGACGTTTCCATCGCCCAAGAACCCTGCGTGGGATTGGGGCCGCTGGGATCGGTTCCGGGAAGCGTGCCGCCGCCGTTTTCATTGACGCGGGTAAGCACGGGGGCCGGCAAGCCGAATTGCGTGTCAAATGTCACCAGATCGGTAACGATGTTTGGATCATCGTAGGCGTCCACAATGGCTATCGTCTGGCCCATACCGCCGTTGGTTATCCCTGCGAACGCGAGTTGGCTTACGCCGTAAGCCTGGCGGATCTGACTTGGCGTCAACCCTACCGGCGCGCTCGAGGCCATAGGGTGTAAGTGATCTTGGTGGCGGACGTCGTGGCCAACATGGCGCATGTACAGCACAAACGATGTGTACGCCTCATGGACATGCTGGCCCTGCGACAAGAGCACCCGCGACTCGAGTTCCTCTAGCAACATCTATCCTCTCTCTCCCGCTCCGCCTGCACCCATTACGTCACAACACATGCCGCTACCTGGCATTTTGTTGACCGTTCGCGTCATTCGCAAATCCCGCATCCGCATAAACGGGATAAGGTATCCTTTGAGTGCATTATAGCACAACTACAACACAAGAAAACCGTGACTGCTCGCGGCCATTACCTTGGCTGCCGCGCTCAGTTCACCACGTCTTTCGCCTTTTCTTCCCGCGCTGTATTGTGTTCGCGTTGGCCAGCTGCCATCCGCGATCGGACGGTGGCAAAATAGAGTAATTGTACTGGAGACTTGCCTTGAAAACACGTTTCATCGTCGTCGGCACGGGTAATCGTGGCCTGGGATGCTTCGCCAAGGGACTGCTGGGATTCGACACCAAGGGACTGCCGGAATTCCCCAAACGGGCGGAATTGGTGGCCATGGTTGACACTAATCTCACCCGCGGGCAGGCCTGCGCCAAGGAACTCAAACGCCCCGATATCCGCGTCTACAAGACCATCACCGAAGCCCAGAAACACTCGCCGGCCGACTGGTGCATCGTTACGACGCCCGACTTCACCCACGGCAAGATCGTCACCGAGGCCCTGGAAGCGGGGTTGAATGTTCTGGTCGACAAGCCGCTGGCCACCAGCGTATGGGAATGCGACACCGTCATAGGCGTCATGAAACGCACCGGCAAGCAGGTAATCGTCGGCCACAACCTGCGCTACCAGGCCTGGGCCCTGCAAGCCGCCAGGATGGTGCGCGCAGGAGCCATCGGGCACGTGATCTCCGTCGAAGCCGCCGAAGTGCTGGACTATGGGCATGGCGGCGACTACTTCCATCGCTGGCACAGCGATTTTTCCAAATCCGCCGGCCTCATGACCCACAAATGCTGCCACTATCTGGATGTTCTATGCTGGATACTCAACGATGATCCCATCGAGGTATCCGCCGCCGGTGGCCGGAGCTTCTATACCCCGCGGCCCGAGCTTAACCATGGCGATCGCTGCAGTCAGTGCCAGATCGCCAAGTCCTGCCCTCATTTCTTCGATCTGGACAAGTGGGACGGAGTCTACCGCCGCATTTATAAGGAAGCGGAGAATGACGATGGCTACATCCGCGACCAATGCGTCTTCAGCGACCGGCACACGATCAATGATCATGAATCACTGCGCATCCGCTTTTCCGGCGGCTCTATTACCACCTTCTCTCTGGTGACCTTCGCGCCCCGCGGCTTCTGTTATTTCAATTTCACCGGCACCACCGGCCGTTTAGAGACCGGTTACAGCAGCGTAAACGGGGAGCCCTACCTGCGCCTGACTGGCGAGGACAAAAAGGTTCAGGATATCGACGTCAAATCCGACGACGACGCCAGCGGGCACGGCGGCGCGGACATCCGCCTGATTGCCGACCGCCTTGGCCTGGGCGAATCCGACCCTCTTCAGCGGGCCACGCCCGCCGAAGCGCGTCGGGCGGTGCTGATTTCCGATCTGGCCGCAAGGTCGATCGCCGCCGGCGGCTGGCCCATGAAGCCTGAAACGGCCGGAAGAGACTTCCCGCCAGCGCCGCCGCAAAAGCGATAAGGAGCCACTGCCGCGTCTAGGCATGCTTGACTGGTCGGCACCACGGGAACGCGAAATAAGGCGAACGTGGCTGGCTGCCTTTCGCTTCGCCGCGTACACCCTCGGCGTCAATCGACCAGATTGTTGTTGAGCGTGCTTCCACTGGCGGTGCTCCGGATAGTTTGCAGGATTCGCAGAACCAGCGCATTGTTTATGCATCGCGTTACTTTGCGACATTTTCATAAATGCCGTGATATTTATGGTCGCAACATCTTGACCATTACTGCATATAGTTTATCGTTTCTGTAACAGCATGACGGATGCTGACTGCGCTGCTGACGTTGTCGTCAATGCCGACTTCAATCGACGGCAATGAATTATGGGCATGGGCTCCGATCAACACCGCAATATGCAAGTAGCGGCCGACGCCGCTGGCTTGCCGGCCCCTACTGCCAGGAAAAGGCCGGCAAAAAAAATCATCGCCATCGCCCTGGTCGTGGCCATCATTGCCATCATCGCTGTTTTCTCTGCGGTGGATGGCAACCGCATCACTCTTGCCAATGGCCGTCCGGGGTTGCGCATCGCCGTCGATCATGGCATAACCATGGACTTGGCCCACATCGACAGCGGCGCTTTCATAATGGGATCCGCGCTGGAGGAACCGGGGCATTTCGCCAATGAGACGCAGCACGAGGTTACTATTTCCCGTGGATTCTACATCGGACTGACACCGGTGACACAGGCGCAGTGGACAGCGCTTATGAGCAGTAATCCCAGCCATTTCCGGGGCGAGGACCTGCCTGTGGAGAACGTAACGTGGACGGAAGCGACAACATTTTGTGAACAATTATCACAAAAGATAAACCGGCATGTGCGCCTGCCAACCGAAGCCGAATGGGAATACGTCTGCCGGGCAGGAAATTCCGCTCCCACATTCGTCGCCAAAGCCCTGGATGAGGTATCGTGGTACGAGGCCAACAGCAACGATGTGGTGCATGCCGTACAGGGGAAAAAACCCAATGCCTGGGGCGTGTATGACATGTGTGGCAATGTGGCCCAGTGGTGCGATGACTGGTTCGAGGAATATCCCCGGCATGAAGTGACCGACCCGCCGGGACCGCTTCTGGGAACGTCGCGCGTGGTTCGCGGCGGCTCGTGGCTGAGCCTGGCCCGCTGTTGCCGAGCCGCCTACCGCTTCAAGGCCAGCCCCGACGAACGAAATAACTATACCGGATTTCGCGTGGCCATCGACGAACGAGACTGACTGACTTTTGGGGCACACCGGCTTGTCATGGCTGAGGGAAGGCGATTCCCTTCACCAATTGACCATCTTCAACGAAACGAACTGCGGAATACCCGCTCCTGGGAATCGACACAATGAGCGGGCAGGCGTAGTCGGCGCCGGCTTGGGGACTGGATTTAACATTGTATTTCAGGGTGACTATCCCCTGGTCAACGATCACTTCCACTACCTTGAAATCGCAGATGGCCTTGCCGCGCTTGATAGCGGCCAGAACCATCTTCGAGTCGAACGCGTTGTCCGGAAGGCGGTGGGATTTGTCACCCATCACGAATCCCGCGCCGAAAACCGCATCAAAAGCTTTCTGGTCGCGGATGACAACGAACGACGCCGGCTGGTCAGGCTCGAACTTGTTGGACACGAAATAACCATTGTAAGTGTCGAACACAACCGCCTTGACATCCGCGGCCCAAGCCATAACGGCGGTCAGAGCCAGTTGGATAAGCAGGGTCAGAAGTGATAGTTGCGTCCATTGCTTCATAAACGTCTCTTTGGCAGGCACAAGACTGGCGGATGTCATGATGGGCGACAAAAGAACAGACCGTCGTCACCGACGGTCACTTTGGATTGGTGGCTGAGCGCGTGGCTGGATCGCCGGGGCGGACGAAAGTGGAGGGGTCGCCCATGGCTTTGTCATCCTTGACGTGCTTGAGAAGGAAGGCCTGGAAGGCAGCGGTAGAGGCAGTGACGATGCGATTGTCCTTGTCCCATTGGATGGTCTGGAGTTCGCCGGAATGGTCCTTGAGATACTTGTCAAGCCAGTCCTGGGACATTACTGAGACAACCAGGTTGGGCTTGGTCTGCTGAAGAAGCAGGAAAGAATAGACAGAAAGAACATGGGCCTTGTAAACCGGCGTGGCGTCGGGAGCGGGTTCGTCGGGATGCAACTCGGCCAGCAGCAAATCGCCGACCTTGCCGAGACGGCAGAGAAATGCGCCCTTCTTGCCATCCTTGTCGGTGTAGAGCACCTTATAGACCTTGTCATCACCTTGAGGAGCGGAAACGACGACGGTTTCATCGCCTTTATCGGTCACCCAGTTACCGACGATGTCGTTATTGAGAAGCACCTGATCGTCGGCGAGAATCGGCTGCATGGAACGGACACAACCGCCGACGAGAAAAACAACGCCAACGATGGTCAACAATCTCAAAGCACGCATGGGGTTCTCCAAAAGAAATTAGTCAGATGCCGGAGCATGGAAAAGAAAACAATATTATGATCGTTGCCGAGAACAGTGACAAGTATAATCCGGCGGAAATTGAAAGGTGAAAGGTGAAAGGTGACAGAGAAAAAGCTGGCCATGGGAATCATGGGAACGGGGAATATCGCATGGCAGTTCTCGGCGGGGGTAAGGAACTCACGGCGCTGCCGCCTGGTGGCAGTGGGGTCGCGACAGATGGGCACGGCGCGGGAGTTAGCCGTGGCGCAAGGCATCGCGACGGCCTATGGGAGCTACGAGGAGCTACTGGCGGATAAAGAGGTCGACGCCATATACGTGTCGCTGCCAAACTCGTTGCATAAGGAATGGACGATCAAGGCCCTGCGAGCGGGGAAACATGTTTTATGCGAGAAGCCGCTGGCCATGAACGCCCCCGAAAGCGAGGAGATGTTTACGATGGCCAGAAAGGAGGGACGGACACTGGTGGAAGGGTTTATGTACCGGGCCCATCCGCTGACCGAGGCGGTGGCGAGCGCGGTACGGCGCGGGGCTATAGGGCAGGTGAGATTGATAAGGACAAGCTTCTGCTTCCGGCTGCGAAAGACAGAAGGGAACGTGCGCTTCAAGCGGGAACTGGGGGGTGGGGCGCTGCTGGATGTGGGGTGTTATTGCATCAATTATGCGCGACTGATGGCCGGGGCGGAGCCGGTGAAAGTGACGGCGGTGGCGCAGATGCATGAAAACGACGTGGATGAACTGGTCGCCGGGACGATGCTGTTCGACAAGGGAATTGTGGCCAGCTTCACGGTGGGAATGTGCGCGCAGGCAGATAATACGGCGTACGTGTGCGGCAGCGAGGGATATATCGAAACACCAGTTCCGTGGAAGCCACCGGCCAAGAACGCAGTGTACACCCTGGCCAAAGGTATCCCGCCGCGGATGGATCTGGCGGCAGGAACAACGGCAGCGATATCCCCAACACAGGCCCCCCGTCAGACCGTAAGCGTGGATGCGGGGATAGACTACTTCGCGCTGGAGGCCGACGCCTTGGCGGCAACGGTACTGGATGGCCAAAAACCCATGGTCAGCCCGGATGATACCATAGGAAATATGCGCGTCCTGGATGAAATGTCCCGACAAATCCATTAACCTCTGCTGCGACCAATCCGTACTCGGAGTCCGCGCACCAGAGGTTTACAAACATGAAAATCGTCAGCACGACAGGCGGCATTGCGGCAACGAACTCGTTCCTGGTGGCCGATGAGGCTGCGAAAGTTGGAGTTATTTTCGACGCACCAAATGACACGGTCGAACCGCTGCTGGAAGAAGCTAAGAAACGCGGGTGGGAGATCATCGGACTGTGGCTGACGCATGGACATTTCGATCACCTGGCGGACCATGAGGTGGTGAAGAAGGCGTTCCCCAAGGCCAAGGTGATGATCCATGTCTTGGACGAACCGAAGCTGATAAAACCCAACAGCAGCATGTTCCAACTTCCGTTTGTGATTCCGCCGGGGAAGGCGGATGGATATTTGACGGATGGGCAAGAACTGGCGATCGGAGGGCTGCATGTGAAGGTGATGCACACGCCGGGACATTCGCCGGGACACGTGGTGTTTTATTTGGCTGGCGATAGGCTGGTGGTGGGCGGGGATATGATAATCATGGGGTCGGTGGGGCGCACGGATCTGCCGGATTCGGATAATGAACAATTCGCGGCGTCGATAAGGAAACTAATGGCTCTGCCGCCGAAGACGCAACTGCTGCCGGGACATGGACATCCGAGCACGCTGGAGGAAGAGCAACAGAGTAATTGGCAGGTGAAGCGATTGTTGAAATAGCGGGTGGGTGGGAAAAGCGGCGGCGATGCCGCCGCAGTCCACATGAGCCAGTGGTTATTGGGTTTTGGTCTTATTGCCGCCTGCCTTGCCCTGATGGAGGGTGAGAGTGACGGCGGCGGGGTTTACGCCATTGACTACGGAAATATCCTGCTGATCCCGGCCTTGACCCTTGGCAAACCCCAAAACAACGTAATCGCCATCGGCGACCTTGGAATCGAAAGTGAAGGCGCCATTGGCATCGGTGGTAGCGGTGGCGACGGCGGGCAGATTGGCAAATGGGCCCTGGTGCTTGCGCGTGGCGGCGTCATCAGCCGGCTTAGTGGTAGGAGGAACATCGGAGGTGTCCTTGTCCTTGTGCTTACCCTTCTTGGGTACATCGGCAGCCTTGACGAGGATGACCTTAGCGCCGGCAATGCCCTGGGCATTGGCATCGACAACTTTGCCACTGACGATAGCGCCGGAAACGGGAACGGCGGGAGTCACAGGTGCGGTGAGCGTGGTCGGTTCGTCAGCGGCCCTGGCGAACATGCTCAACCCCAACACAAGACTCACAATTGCCAATGATGCCAGAGGCCAAGAGGAAGCACTTTTCGCTTGGTTCATAAACTATTACTCCTGCACGTGTTCCGGAAATCCAGCGACGCCTTCAGATGCCACCACGGCAAATGACACGCACGCAACATTGATTATAAGGCATATAACGCGGCAGAGGAATAATTATTGCCAACGACCCCAACCAAGATCGCCTCAGACGTTGGACATTTGATTATTCACTACGGGGTTACTTGGCCGCCCCGGCGACAATGACGGCTTCCCACAAGGCATGGGTGTCCAAAGTGATGCGCACGGTCGTAAGGGCGCCTTCAGCACCATAATCAGTGCGGACGATGGGGGCTTCGGCAACGAAGCGAGTGAGGAGGTCGCGCAGGTTCTGGTCGTTCTGAGCCGCCGAGCCAAAAGTGGCGTCGCCGGCCAGTGGGAGAGCTTCGACCTGCTGGCGGAGCACATCGCGGGCCGCGGCCTCGGCTTGGCGGGCGGACTGGAGTTTGGAGCGGCCGCAAACCGCGGTGGCCTTGACAGCCAGAGGTATGTCGGCCCAAACCGGGGCCCGACTGGGCAGCGGAAGGGTGGAGGGCGGCTTGATCGCCTGGGCCACCACCGCCGCCCTACCGAGCGGCAGAGCCATCTGGGTAACCCAATCACGGTGAACGCGACCCCAGGCCTGTTCGCCAGCGGGAGCTAACTCGGGCCGGGCGGCGGCCATGGCGGTCACGGACCCGCGGAAGATGTTGTAGGCATCGTCAGGGGCCGCCGCCAACATGACTTCGACCTCCATGTCCCGGTGGAAAATCACGCGAGTGACAGGCCGGCAGACCAACCACTCCACAAGAGCCTTGTTGATCTCGGGAACCGCCAGGGCATCGGTGACCTGGGCATGCTCGGTAAGGACAATGCCACGGAGACTGTCGACCACCTTGGCCACGGCATCGTCGCGGGCGGCGGTGATGGCCTTGACGCGGGCATCGTCGGGAACGGAGGTCCAGAAGAGGTCGGGATGATGGGGATGGAGTTCCAAATCCAAGGCGCCGGTGCTGGAACCAGTAGCCTCAAATTTGCGCGCGGAAAGGGCAGCGGTCACCTGGACGAGGATATCGGAAGACAAAGGGCAGGCGCGGGGATTGGCGGCGGCCATGGCCACAAGAGCTCGACCGAGACGAGCGCCGCCGACTTCAAGCTGCACCTGGCAGGTCTGGGAGTCGAGCCAACGCGGACCGCCAACCACCTCGGCGTGCTCGAGGGCTTTAAGAAATTCATCACTGCCGCCGGTCAGGCGTACGAACTCGGCTATGCTCAGACGACGAGTCAACATTTCATGACCGACGCCGCTGCGCAGATTGCTCATGGCGCTGGCGGTGGCGGCTGCAACTTGGGGCCGCTCGGGATCCTGAGCCAACGCGGCCGCGCTGAACAGCAACGATGCCACTGCCAAGAACCAACCTGAAATGAACCAGCCTAACTTCATTGTTTCCTAAACCTAGACAGGCACAACACTTAATCAACCCGATGCCGCCGGGATCGTCAAAGAGCCAGAGGCGCACTCGGCCACGTATATTACTTAGACAGACGAAGGAAGCAATTGTTAGAACATGGGTGAGGCATAAGGGGCGGCGTTACACAATACGAGCGGCAAACCACCATCCAATCACCTGGAGCGTTGATTCGGTCAGCGGTTACTCTTACCATTTGGCTTATGGTAAAACGCAGGCAGACTCGCAAGGTGTTGGTCGGCGACAAGGCGCATGGCTGGGTCGGCATCGGCGGCGATGCGCCGGTTTCAGTGCAGTCTATGACTTCAGGGTACACACACGACATCGGGGCATGCATTGCGGAAATCCATAAGCTGGCGGCGGCGGGAGCGGACATGGTGCGGGTGGCGGTGCCGGAAAAGAAGGATACGCTGGCGCTGAAGGAAATCATCCCGCAGGTGCAGGTGCCGATAATCGCGGACGTGCATTTCCACTTTCAACGGGCCATGGAGGCGATCGAGGCCGGTGTGCATAAGATCCGCCTCAACCCAGGAAACATAAGCGACCGAGCCGAGGTCAAGGATGTCATCCAGGCCTGCGCAGCGCGCAAACTGCCCATCCGCATCGGCGTGAACGAGGGTTCAATCGTCGAGCGCAAAGATAAACAGAAACGCATGAAAGAACTGGGGGGCGTTTTTTCGGACAATAAACACGGCCATCTCCTAGCCATCATGATCGCCAAGCTGGAAGAATACCTGGAAATATTCCAGGCCGAGAATTTCCACGATATAGTCATCAGCGCTAAAAGTATCGATCCGCTGCTGGTGATCGACGCCTACCGGGAGATATCCAACCGCTGCGACTACCCGCTGCATCTGGGCGTCACCCACGCGGGGCCCAAGGAGACGGGGACCATCCGATCGATCGTGCCGTTGGGACACCTACTGGCGTCGGGCATGGGCGATACCATCCGCATCAGCTACGCCAACGACCCGGTCTATGAGGTGCAGGATGGACTGGAACTGCTGTATGTTTTGGGCTTGCGGACGCGCAAGGGAGCGGAACTCATCGCCTGTCCGAGCTGCGGACGCATCCAGGTGGATCTGTTTAAGCTGGTCCAGGAGGTGCGCAAAGAACTGGCTGCACATATACGCCTGCCGATCAAGGTGGCGGTAATGGGGTGCGTGGTGAACGGGCCGGGCGAGTGCGAAGGAGCGGATATCGCCATCTTCGCCGGGGACCGTAAGGGAATCATATACGTCCAGGGCCAGAAGGTGGCCAACGTGCCGGAAGAGCAGATACTGACGACACTGCTGGACGAATGCCGCAAGTTCCAGGCCAGAGTGGAAGCGGGACAGACGCGACTGGGAGAGAAAGTGGTGGATATCCTGCCGCCGCAGCCATTGGTACAATTAGGAGGATTGGCCAAGGGGTAAGCCCACGACACCCTCTGGCGCGAGCACTGGGCATGGGGGAGACAAATCGTGGGAATTGCCAAGGGCCAAGGGCTGGTGTACCTTGAGCAGGATACTCCCAACGAGGATGATGGACACTCGGAAAGTTATTCAGAAGATTTGCGATGCAGGCGTGGTCGGCGCCGGTGGAGCGGGATTTCCTACCTACAAGAAACTCGATTCAACGGTGGAAGATATCATCGCCAACGGCGCTGAATGCGAACCGTTGCTGTATAAAGATCGCCAGGTAATGCGGCAGGAACGCGAGGCGTTGTTGGGGGGCCTGGCAATAATGAAGGAATTGACTGGCGCCAAGCGGGTGACTATCGCGGTCAAACACAAGAACCGCGATGTGGCCCAGGACATGCGTAAGCAGGCCGAGGCAGCCGGCGTGGCACTGCTGGTTTATGGAGACGTTTATCCGGCCGGGGACGAATATGTGCTGGTCAATGCGGTCACGGGGCGGCGCATACCGCCGGGTGGCATCCCACTGGCGGTTGGATGCCTGGTGCAAAACGTGGAAACTATAGTGAATATTGCCCACGCCGTCGCGGGGCGACCGGTACTGGACAAATACGTAACCATCACCGGGGCGGTAAAGAATCCGCTGACGACGGTCGTACCCGTCGGCACAAGCATCGACGACTGCCTGCAACTGGCCGGAGGCTGCACGACGACAGACCCGGTGATCCTCACGGGCGGGCTGATGATGGGCTCAGTGGCCGGGGCACTGTCCGACGGGGTGGCCAAGAACATGGGCGGGATAATCGCCCTGCCGCGCGATCACTACCTGGTGCGGCGCAAGACCGCCTCCCGGGAGACATACACGCGCATCGGACATGGACAGTGCGATCAATGCTCGATGTGCACGGAACTGTGCCCGCGTTACATAATGGGTTATCCCATACAGCCGCACCGGGTAATGCGCACCTTGTTGATGACGGGCGAGGCCAAGACCCGCGGGAGCCTGTGGGCGCAATACTGCTGTGAATGCAATGTCTGTTCCATGATCGCCTGCCCGGAACAACTCGATCCCAAGAACATCTGCGCCGATGCCAAGACGCTTCTGAAACAAAACAAGGCCGGACGGACCGAGGAAGAGCTGACCAGGCTGTTTCAGGAGGAGCACCCGGCCCGCAAGGAGCGGGAGATCCCCATCGAGACCTTGTACACACGGCTGAGCCTCAAGCCGTACGATCGGCACGCCGAGTTCGCACGCGTGAATTGGCGCCCGAAGATGGTGGCGATTCCCCTGGCGGCGCACGTCGGCGCCCCGGCCAGGCCGGTGGTTGCGGTCGGTGCCGCAGTCCAGCGGGGACAAATAATCGCGGCTGTCGAACCAGGGCAACTGGGTTGTCCGGTGCACGCCAGCATCGACGGTCGCGTGACCGGGGTGGACCAGCGTTACCTTAAGATTACCGCATAAATATCATGGAAAACGGTCAAGCAATCGGCATGGTGGAGACCTCGAGCATCGCCAAAGGCTTCGAGATCGCCGATACCATCTTGAAAGCGGCCAACGTGCGGATCATCGTGAACCGAACCATCTGCCCCGGCAAATACATGGTGCTGATCGGCGGCGAAGTGGACGCGGTGCAGGCCGGCATAGAGGCGGGCGTCAAAGCGGCCGCCCACACGCTGGTGGATCAGTTCGTGATTCCCAAGGTCCATCCGGCGGTATTCCCGGCCATCAGCGGCGTAACCCATCTGCCGGAAATGAAGGCCCTGGGCGTGGTGGAAGCTTTCAGCGTGTCGGCGATCATCGAAGCCGCCGACGCCGCGGTCAAAGCATCGGATGTGCAGTTGCTGTGCATCCACCTAGCCATGGCCATAGGCGGCAAAGGGTATGTCTCAATGACCGGCGACATGGCCTCGGTGACGCAAGCAGTGGAGGTGGCAACCGGTGTGATACGCAAACGGGGGTTGCTGGTGGAAAAGGTGGTGATCGCGGCACCGCGACCGGAAATCATCAGCGAGTTTGTGTGAGAGACGCGGCGAGGTTCACCGAGTAGGCGTGGCCGCGATGTCGAGTTGCAATTCCTCAGGATCGGATTTGCCGCCAGTGATGGCGAGTCGGGCGTAACCGAGCCTGGTTCCCACGGTGGTGGAAGCCACATAATTGCCGTTGGCGGCCCTCTCCAGCGATAGAGTGAACTTGCCGTCGCCCGCCGAGGTGGCCCTGGCCACGATCCTGGATGGCGGTAGATTTGGTCCGGAAACGCTGGACAACAGCACGATGGCATTAGCCACGGGTTTGTCGCTATCAACGACGATGCCGCTGATGGCCACTATGGGCAGTGTGACAGGACGGTCCGCCATGGCGGGCACACCTGCAAACACCCGCACGAAGCCCACAAACGCGGCCAAACACAACATCAACGTCACGTTCCTACGCATACGCATCTCCTACAATATCAGATCAACCACGCTCCACCGACATCTGCCGCCGTGCGTAACGCAAACCAGGACCAAGAGACTCGATGATCCGTTCATAAATACAACCCATGGGGGATGTTGTTTCAAGTACAGCATTGAAAACCCATCCCGGGCATGGCATGGGCTCTCCCTAACCCCTACCCTCTCCGCGAATATGTGGCGATGGCAACAAAGAGGGAGCGGCTGTTGGGCTGTCAGGAAGGGGTATGCCCAATTTTTCTGGCGATAATCTAATAGCGTGGCAAAGTCGGCGGCGCCGACCATTTTCTAAACCTGCTTGGAGATGAGCCATAGATAGAGTTATTAACTTCACAAAATGCCATCGACCCACGGTTGCTTTGCCGCATGCTGTTTCCGTTCATTCTGGCCGTCGCCACGGCTTGAATTTGCAGGAGAAGTTCGGGACAGGAGTTCGGGATGCTGCGCTCGAAGTTATGTCGAGTTGGGTTCTCCGCGTGGAATGGTATTTGGGGCCGATCAAAGGGGACAATAAGCAATAAGCCGGAGGCAATAAGACAAGCGGCAGCGCAAACCCTGAGCCAGATGTGTACATCCACCAGCACCAAACGCATGTTGGCAAATATGACACAGAGCGGCAGTTTCCGGATGAATTGGTGCAGTACCCGAGGGTGCAGGAATGAGCGATACTGCCCCCATTGAAGCCGGGTTGATTCACGTGGTCGAGACTGTGCGGCATCAGTATGACGCCGCACTCAAACAGCGCGGTTTTGTGTCTGTAACAGTTTAGCGTTTATGCAAACGTAATGGCACCCCTGCTGGCGAATCGTGGCGGTGATCGTTTGGGTTGGCCAGGGTGTAGTCCATAAGGCATTGGCTACGGCGGCTGGGCAAACAACGCTGCTTGGGCAACCTCGGGCGACTGGGTCAGCAGGGTGTTGAGGAAGTGCAGACGCCGGTAGCGAGCAATATCGCTGGTGGAAGGCGCTGCGCGGATTGGAGTCGTATAGCTGATGGCAGTGATGACACTTACGGCGTTGATGTGGTCCCATGGGTTGTCGAAGGATCACCCGTCATTGTATATTTGCTGCAGTATGAACAAACGAATCGGTATCGTCGGCGTAAGCGGCTACGGTGGAGGCGAGGTCCTCCGCCTGTGCGCCGCGCATCCCTCGTTTCAGGTCGTTTATGTCGCGGGGGAATCCTCCGCTGGACAAAAGCTCGGCGAACGCTTTCCAGGTATGGGCAGCTTGGCAGAGTTGACCATCTGCCAATGGAATCCAGCCGCCCTGCCACCACTGGATGTGCTGTTTGCGTCGTTGCCCACTGGCGAATCCAAGGCGGCACTGGCCCAAGTTCCGCGACAGACCAAAATCGTCGATATCGGCGGAGACCACCGCTATGCGCCGGGCTGGACGTACGGACTGGCCGATGTTTGGCCCGAAGAAATCCGCAAGTCAGACCGCATTGCCAACCCCGGCTGCTACCCCTCGGCAACACTGGCGGCCCTGGCGCCATTGATTGCGGGCGGACTGGTGGAACCAGTGGGCATCATCATCAATGCCTTGAGCGGTGTGAGCGGCGCCGGACGCGGAGGCGGTGATTCCAAGTTCGGCTATGCCGAGGTTAACGAAGACGTATCGGCTTATGGCTTCTTCAAGCATGCCCACGTGGCGGAAATGGCCAGCAGCCTGACGAAACTGGCCGGCAAGCCGGCGGGACTGACATTCACCCCGCACCTGGTGCCGATGACGCGCGGGATACTGTCCACTTGCTACGCGTCAGGAAAGGCCACAACCCAGCAGTGCCTCGAAGCGGCCCGCAAATTTTACGCTGACAAGCCCTTTGTGCGGGTGACGGACAAATCGCCGCACTCCAAGTGGGCGATGGGCTCGAATCTGGTTTTCGTGTCGTACGCAGCCGATCCGGAGCGCGGCATGGTCATCGCTCTGGGAGCGATCGACAACCTGGGTAAAGGCGCCGCCGGGCAGGCGGTGCAGAACGCCAACCTCATGTGCGGACTGGACCAGACGGCAGGACTGATGGGGCCGCCGATGTGGCCGTAGGGGGAAAGGTACAAAGTGAAAGGTTAAAACTGAATAACGACCCACGAATAACCAATCTGCGCACCTGGAACGATGGCAACAATTTCAAGCCGTATGCGGACAAAGACGCTTGGATTAGGCGCACCGCGGCAGTGCGGCAACAGATATTGCTGGCGGCGGGACTGTGGCCGTTGCCGGCCCGCTGCCCGCTGAACGCGGTGATTCATTCGCCGATATACAGACCGGAATACACGGTCCATAAGGTTTTTTTTCAAAGCCTCAGAGGCTTCTACGTAACCGGAAACCTGTACCAGCCAAGGACAACGCTGCCCTCCATGCCAGGAGTGCTGTGTCCGCATGGACACTGGCCCGATGGCCGCTTCCTGGACGTGAGTGCCGCGAAGATTGACCAGCAGATCGAAGAAGGGTTTGAGATTGATCGCAACGCCGCACGGTCGCCGTTGCAAGCACGCTGCGTGCAGCTAGCCCGCATGGGATGCGTGGTCTTCCATTACGACATGGTTGGCTATGGCGACTCGCGGCCGGAACCGCACCGCGGGATCCTGATCGACGCCGAAACGCAACTTTACGGTCTGAGCGTATTCGGACTGCAAACATGGAACAGCCACCGGGCCATGGATTTCCTGCTGTCAGTGCCGGGCGTGGATCCGCAACGCATCGCCTGCACCGGCTCCAGCGGCGGCGGCACGCAGACCTTCATCCTCATGGCCACGGACGACCGCCTGACGGCCGCCGCACCGGTGTGCATGCTCTCGGCCGGCGAACACCAGGGCGGCTGCCGCTGCGAGAACGCCCCGCTGCTGCGACTATTCAGCGATAATATCGAGTTCGCCTCCACATTCGCCCCGCGGCCGCTGTTCCACGTCAGCGCCACCGGCGACTGGACCGGGCGCTTCATGAAAGAGGGTTTTCCGCAGATCCAGGCCACTTATCGCCTGTTCAACGCCGAGGGCCGCTTCGAGGCCACATGCTTCGCGGCCTCCCACAATTACAACCTCAAGAGCCGGCTGGCGGTTTACGAATTTCTCAACAGACATCTGTGCCTCGACCAGCCGACGCCAATCCAGGAACGGCCCTACACGCCCATCGAGCCGGCGGATTTGAGGGTTTTCGACGCTGGACATTCCCGCCCCGCCGATGACCTCGACGCGGAAGGCCTCAAAGCCATGCTCATAGCCGATGCCCGCAAGCAATTCGATGAACTGATTCCTCACAACCGGGCCACGATGGAGCGTTTCCGAAAAGTAGTCGGCAGCGCCCTGCGTCTGATGACGGCAAGCGGTCTTGCTGCTTCGGAGCCACCGGTGCTTGCAGAGACGGGAAGCGAAACAATACCTGCGGGCGGGTGCGGCGATGGCACCATTGCCGTCACAAGACTCCTGATCGTCCGCAGCGCGGCTTTCCTGCATCATGGCGAAACTCCCGTGCCGATCCCGGCTAGGCTATTCACGCCACAAAAGGCCGACGGGAACATCACCATCATCGTCAGGCCGGAGGGCAAGTCCGGACTTGAAGTCGCCGATGGGACCTGCGGCGACCTCTTTAAGATTCTTTTAAAGCGCGGCCAGCGAGTCTTGGCGCCCGACGTCTTCCTGACGGGCGAACTTTGTCCACAGACGCTACCCCAGCCGCATCCGGCAACAGATTTTGTTTGGGGCTATAACCGCACGCCGTTGGCCAATCGCGTGGATGACATTCTCAAGGCGGTCGCATGCGCCAGAGAGTTGGCGGAGACTCATCAGGTCAACCTGATCGGCGTCGGCCGCGCGGGAATCTGGTGTCTGCTGGCCCGGGCCCTTGCCGGCGACGCCATCGCCGCCACGGTCATTGATGCCAACCGCTTCGACTTCGACGCGATCACCAGCGAAAACGATGTCGATTATTTGCCCTCCGCCCTGCGTTACGGTGGCCTTTGGGGCCTAGGCGCTCTGTGCGCCCCCAACCGTCTGCTGGTCATTAATGTTCGCGATGGGCAACTCCCCCGCCATCTCGCGGCTGGCTATGCGGCGTTGGGCGCGCAAAGCAATCTACGTCTGCCAGCATCGGCAACCGCCGAGGAAGTCGCCAAGTGGATATTGGAGACGTAAGCCCGGGCGGTTGATCCACACTGCAGAGGAAGCTACCGGTAGCAGTTTGATGGCCAAGCCGCGCCGAGGGTTTGTGGGCAGAACTTGAACATTTCACTCTTGCCAGTAAAGGCGGCCATTGTCATGCTATCCCTGATCGGAGATGTCATGGCAAATATACCTGTAGCCTTACAACTCTTTACGGTTCGGGAATTGCTCCAACTGGATTTTGCGGGAACCATTCAGGAAGTTGCCAAGATCGGCTACCGCTACGTGGAGTTGGCCGGCCTTGGCAACCTCAAGAGTGCCAAGAAAGCGCGCGAGGCGTTGGACAAGGCAAAATTGACGCCCATCGCGGCACACGTCGGCATGGAGGAACTTGAGAAGGATATAGACGCGGTGGCTCGCGATGCCAGGACACTGGGGTATTGGAACCTGATCGTACCCTCGATCCCGCAGCAGCGGCGCCAAGATGCGGCAGGATGGAAACAGGCGGCCCAGACCATGGGTGACCGGGCCGCCGAGTGCCATCGGCGGGGTTTTGAGCTGGCTTACCACAATCACGCATTCGAGTTCACACTGTTTGACGGCAAGAGCGGATTTGACATTTTCTGGGGCGCCAGTGATTACAAACTGCTCAAGAGCGAACTGGACGTCTACTGGGTAGCTCGCGGCGGCGCCGATCCTGTCGCCTGGATCAAAAGACTCAGCGGCCGCCTGCTCGCGGTGCATCTGAAAGACATGGCCAGCGGAGCCGACAGCAAGTTCGCTCCAGTCGGCAGCGGCATCCTGGATATGACGGCCATTCTTGCCGCCGCCAAGGCCGCCGGGGCACACTTCCAGGTCGTAGAGCAAGACAACACCTACGGGACTAATCCTCTCGAAGCCGCCAGAGAAAGTTTGGAGAACCTTAAACACTGGGGCGCAGTTTGATTGGTGGCATTATAACACCGTGGCGACATTGATCCCTGTAAACGTGGACGAAAATAGAGCATTCCTTTTCATTGGTTCAGGTTTTCACCTGCCGCTAACGTGATAAAATGCGGGCAATGTCCAACCGCCGCCACCATCCGACCTGGAGAGCCATCGTCATAGCGATATGGCTGGGCATTTACTGCACCGCCTGGGGAGAAACGCCTGTGGCTTTGCCAACCACGCAATCACCTGAGCAGGTGATCACGCTTCCGGCGGGATCGTGGCCGTGGGTCGGGGCGCCGGAAGATGGACGTACTTTTCTTGCAGTTCGCGGAGTGGCGCAGGTGAATGTATGGGCATTCCTGGGCTATTTCTGGCCGGAAGCTATGGGAGCGGCGGGAATAGCCATCGCCCTGCTGGCACTGCGGACATGGCGGCGAACGCCGCCAACTAACACGAATGACCGGCGAAGAATAATGCAGACGCTGCTCCTGCTGACGGCGTTAACGTATCCTTTGGTACGGGCCGCCGGACCAAACCGCACGCTCAAGCTACCTAAAGCCTGGCATGGAAACTCTACGGGGCTGGCCAACTGGATGGAAAGACACCCGGCATGGGAGGTGGCTTCGCTGCGAACATTACGGGCGGAACTGGTGGAAGTAGACACCATGAGTGGCAAAACGCTCCGACAATTCGCAGGGGTGAACATGATAGAGCCACCTTGCACAATGTCTGACGACCGATCGTCGGTGTTTGCGTGCTTCGGCGACAAGTTGGGGCGATGGGATGTAAAGACCGGGGAACTGGCGCAGACCTATACGCCCGATCCGGCAATACATTCCAGCGGGTTCTCCATGACCGGGCCGTTGCTGGGATTCGGGAGGGTCTTCGCTTTCACGCAACGGCCGATATCCTGGGACGAGAAGAGCGGCCAGGAACTACCCATAACCTGGCCATCGAGCGGGGGCATAGTTACTGAAGGCGTGCTGGTCCCAAAGAGCCACCATCGCATCGCCCTGCTGGTTGATCAGACGACGTTGGCAATATGCCGCTTCGATCGGCCGGGGCCAACGGCGGTCGCCAGCGGCGAGGGACCGAGCCTGATGCACGAAGTCAGCGCGACGCAACCGAGGGGAAAAGTGCTAACAGATGTCGCCGAGGCCGCCGCGGAAACTGCCGCCCGCGATCCGGATCGCACATGTTTTGTAACTGTCGATGGCCAGTACATACACGGGCAGGCGCGCTTCTCCGAGAATGGCGTCATCCTCTATGTGCCGACCATCGATGAATCGGGCTGCTGCCACCTGGATGCTATGCGGTGGCGGATTTCCGAGCCGGAAGAGCAATTGGGCCCGGTGTCTCCTGGCACGGCGGCCATGACGCTGAGCCCCAATCTGCGGTTTATGGCCTGCGTCCGCCGCGGGCCGCAGGGCCAATCGCGGGGATGCGAGATATGGAACTGCCAGATGCAATGCCTGGCTGCAAGACTGGACGATTCGTTATTAAAAGGACCGGCCATGGTGCACTACTCGGCCAACGGAAGGAAACTGTTTATCGTGGGCAATCTGGCCAGACAGCCTGAGCGTATGGGGATGTTGGTTTACAACATGGCGGATGGCGAGGCAAAACCGGGAACGTAATTGGAGTGTTGGAACGATGCAACTTTTGATGGCCGCGACCGTCTTAGAGAAGTAAGATACAACTTGAAGGAGAAACCCATGACGGCAAAAACACTGTGCTCGCTGGCATTGATGACGATTATGAGTTTGAGCGCCATCGCCGTTGCTGACCTCCCACCTTGGCCGCGTCCCAAGCCACCGGTAACTCTGCCAACCACGCAACCGGGCAACCCGGCGCGTAACCCCACCGGCGTGATGGCCGGGACGGCCCTGGCGGTGGCACTGGCCGGCGCCGGATTGTGGCTGGCCAGATCAGGAAAACGCGGTCACTAGGATATCGAGAATGACCTGGAACTACACCTGGATTCTCCTGTGTGGCTACCTGGGATCTATTCTCATCGAAACTCCTGTATTGCTCTTGCTGCTGTCGCCGGCGCATTCCTGGCGGCGAAGGCTATTCGCCGGCGTATGGCTCACGGCATGCACCTACCCGGTTCTGGGACTGGTCTTCCCCGCCTTGGTCGATCCCGAAAGCCAGAGAAAACTATATCTTCTTTGCGGCGAGACTTGGGTGGCTGTCACAGAATGTTTTCTCTTCTGGCTGGCATTCGACCAAGGCCGGGGCTACCGGCACGCTTACGTAATCCGCGACATCGCGGTTGTAGCCCTGGCTAATCTTACCTCCTTCGGACTGGGTGAATTGTATAACCTCGGAGCCATATGAGCGTCTGGCCGGCCCAGCAATTAGAATTGCCGGCTGGCACGCGGCCACGCATGTCAGGAACGTTGGAACTGGTGGCGTTGTTGGGCATCGCCCACATGGCCATCGACGGGGCGGGAAATTTCGCGGTAGCCAGCATCGGATGCGCCGCCGACAGTTACGTGGCGGCCATACGGAGCCTGGTCCTGTATAACTTTCTGGCTTTCGCAACACAGTTCGCCCTGGGTTGGGGCGTGGACCGTCTGAACATAGCAAGGGCCACGGCGATCTGCGGATGCGCCATGGCCGCACTGGGAGCTCTTGTGTGCCAACAAACGCCACAAACGGCCCTGTGCCTGTGCGGACTGGGTAACGCCATGTTTCACGTCGGCGCCGGTGGGATAGTCCTGAGACTGGCGGGAAGCCGCGCCACCCTGGCCGGTTTGTTTGTAGCTCCAGGAAGTATCGGCGTGCTGATCGGCGCCACCGCAGGATCGGCTGCAGGCGGTGCCTGGAACATCGGCCCCTGGCCATTCACGATCGCCTGTCTGGGAGCGATTGCGCCGTTGCTCATGGCCGTGGACCATGGTTCAGGGATCAAGGAGGACAAACGCAAAGACGCAAAGGCGCGGAGTTGCGGCAAGGAGCACGAGAGGCGACTTTCCACCGCCGCCTTCATGGGGGCCTTCTTCCTGCTGGCTATGGCGGTGTGGCTGCGCTCGGCGCTGGGCGGGCACTTGAGTTTATCAAGCCAGGCATGGCCGCGGATTTTTGTTGAGGTGCAGATAGCCGCGGTAGTGGCCAAGGCGGCAGGCGGTTTCCTGGCTGACAGGCTGGGATGGCTGGTGGTATGCATCGGCGCCGCCGTCGGGGGCATGGCGGTATTCGCTTGGGGATCGATGAGCGGTACCGGCGCCGTGGCCATGATGGTGCTGGTGCAATTGCCCATGGCGGCAACTTTGACCGCCGTCAGCCGCCTGTTCCCACGCTACCCCGCCTTCGCGTTCGGCCTGACAGCGATGTGGATATATCTGGGCTCCCTTCTGACTATGGCGGCAATCTGGCCGGCCGGGATGGCCTGCTGGCTCCAGGGAGCCTGCGCTGCGGCGTTGGTGGGAGCGATGCTGGTCGTGGGGCGAAGGATGCGAGGCGAGTTGCGGGGGGCCGGCAGATGCTCCTAATGCACAACATCCGATGGTCGTAAACGAACCACTGCAGGAGATGTGCCCAATTTGTCGGGCAAGCGTTAATTCTGGTTCTGCAATGATTTATCCGAATAGCGATGGCATAGGGAAGTGGGCGGGGACAGCAAATGCGTAACATGGAAGCGGCGAAAGATCGAGGTAACTTCTGCGGCGATAAAGGAGGAGCCGTTATCGCTCTTGAAGACCAGTGGTGGCGAGTAATGGCTGAACAGATGATCCAAGGCGGCTACAACGTAGCACGACGCGTCTAACCCATCGTCACTCGCATTCCTATGCTCCGCCGCATAGAATCCGCCATCTCAGTAAGGAGACGCCGTGCCTATTTACGAATACGTCTGCAAAGCCTGCAATGCTAAGTTCGAACGATTGGTCAAGAGCATGAATGGCAAGGAACGCATCAAATGCCCCCAGTGCTCATCCGCCAGGACGGCTCGGGAACATAGCGTCTTTGCCGTTGGCGCCGCCTCGCCCAAACCCGCTGCCGCACCGGGCCGCTGCCATGGCTGCGCCGATAGTGGAACCTGCCCCATGAGCGGGATGTGATTAACCCCTGTTTTATCAGCAAAGCCAACGCCCCGGACTTCCCGCCCGTATCGTTGAAATATTTGGCTGCCTATGGAGATACGCAACATGCTGTTTCGCCTCGCCCTTTCCAAACGAATTCTGCGCCCCCTGGCACTGACGGCCTGCCTTCTGCTGACGGCAGGGCTTTCTGCCGCCCCAACCCCGCCCCAGCCGGCAAGCATTGAATTCACCAAGGAAACTCTCCCCAACGGCCTGGATGTGATCTACGCCCCCCTCCACCAGGCTCCAGTCATCCACGTGCGCGTGCTTTACCATGTGGGCAGTCGTGATGAACGGCCAGATCGCCAGGGCTTCGCCCACATGTTCGAACACATGATGTTCCGCGGGTCGGCCCACGTCGCTCCCGAACAGCACATGAAACTCGTCAGCATGGTCGGCGGCCACTGCAACGCCTTCACCAGCTTCGATCAGACCGTCTACGTCAACACCTTGCCCTCCAACCAGCTTGAAATGGTCCTGTATCTGGAAGCCGATCGTATGGCCAGTTTCAAGGTATCGGAGGATATATATAAGACTGAACGCAAGGTCGTCGCCCAGGAATGGTCCCTGGGGCAGAACCGCCCCTATGGCACCATGTTCGAAGACTTCTTCAAAAGCGCCTATACCACGCATAGCTACCGTTGGACCCCCATAGGAAACATGCAGCACCTCCAAGCCGCGCCGGTCAACGAACTTCAGGATTTCTTCAATACCTATTACCTACCCAACAACGCCCTGCTGGTCATCGCCGGCGACTTCAAGACCGCCGACGCCCAGGGCCTGGTCAGAAAATACTTCGCCTGGATTCCGCGCGGGCCCCAGGTCCAGCGCAACATCCCCGCCGAGCCGGCTCAGACCGAACCCCGCCACGTCGTCATACCCCAGCGCGTGCCACAGTCCGCAGTCATGATCGGCTACCACCTGCCCCCTATCCGCTCCGATGAGCATTACCCCCTTGAAGTCCTCGGCACCATACTCGGCGACGGCCGATCCAGCCGCCTCGACAGGCTGCTGGTCAATTGTGCCGCCCCGCAATGCATGAACGTCAGCGCCGGCGACAGCGCCCTCGAAGACAGCGGCATATTCATCGTCCGCGCCACGGTGCTCAATGGCCACAGCGCACAGGAAGTCGAAAAACAACTTGCCGATGCCGTCGCCAGTGTCTGCGCCAACGGCGTCACCTCTGACGAACTGCAGAAGGCCAGGACGCAAATCCGCCTGGGCATCATCAGAGATCGCGAAACCGCCAACGATCTGGCCACCCAGCTTGGCCAGGAAACTCTCTTCGGCGGCGATTCCAACCGCGTCAACACCGAACTTGGCAAGATCGAAGCCATCACCACCGCCGACATCCAGGCCGTCGCCAGGAAATATCTCCAGCCGCAACTGGCCACCACTCTCTACGTAAAGCCTGATGCCCTCGGCCGCGATGCCCGCGCCGCCACCACCGCCGCCGCCGCCATCAACGAAGGCCTGGTCACTCCTCTGTCCGCCCCCATCGCCGCCCGGGACGTCGCCTTCCCAGCCGACTATCCCCAACAGGCGCCGGTGGCTGGCCTGGGTAATGTGCCTGAATTCCAGAAAGGCGAGGAAATCCAGGTCAACGGCGTGCGCATCATCGTGCTTTCCGACCATCGTCTGCCCCTCGTAAACGGAACTCTGGCACTGCGGCGCGCCTCGCAAAACGAGCCGCCTGGTAAAGAAGGCGTCGGCGGCCTGACCGCCGAAATGCTCCGCCGCGGCTCGGGAAACCTGTCCTACGCCCAGTTCAGCGATGACCTGGAATCCCGGGCCATCAGCCTCGGCATCGCCGACCAGGCTGACCATACCAACCTCAACATTTTCTGCACCACCGACCAACTTGACCATGCCTTTGTCAGGGCCAGGGAAATGCTCCTTTCCCCAACCTTCCCTGGCGACGAGTTCGACAAACTTAAGGAACAGACCATCAACCATCTGACCGCTGACCAGGAAAACGCCGGAACCGTAGCCAGCCATGAATTGGCAGCCTCAGTCTATGGCGATTCGGTCTTTGGGCGCTATGCCACGCCCGCCAGCGTGGCTTCCATCACCCTTGACGACGTCAAAGACTACTACAAAAAGATTTACGTGCCCCAAGACGCGATCATGGTTCTCAGTGGCGACATCACCATCGCCCAAGCCCGCGAACTGGCCACCAGGCTTCTCGATGGCTGGCAGGGAAATCTCATCGCAGCTGCCGACTACACCATGCCCGCCTACAAACGGCGTGTCATTCTTATCGATCGTCCCGATGCCCGCCAAGCCACCATCCGCGCCGGCTTGCCAGCCTACGACATTCATTGCCAGGACAAGTTCGCTGGCTCGCTGGCTAACATGGTGCTCAATGGGTCGATGGATTCCAGGATGGTCAAGTATGTGCGAGCCCAGTTGGGATTAGTCTACGGCATTGGCAGTAGTTTCACGCCCTACCGCAACAACGGTATTTTCAATCTCGGAACCGATTGCAAGATCGAAACCACCGCCCGCACAATTTCCGCCTCCTTAAAAGTCATCGATGGCGTCTGTTCTGCCCCTCCGTCCCCCGATGAACTTAAGGATGCCAAGCTCCGTGTGGCTGGAAGCATGGTCATGAACATGCAACTCATCCGCCAGCAGGCTGACATGCGCCTCGAGGGCATCTTGAACGACTACCCTGCTGACTACTACGACAAGCTCCCCTCACGCCTGGCCCAGGTGACCGGCGAAGAGGTGCGCCAGGTAATGGATAAGTACGTTGACAGCCCGGAAATGACTATCGTCGTCGTAGCCCCCGCCGCGGCCGTCAAAGAGCAACTGGAAAAACGCTTTGGCCCGGTAGAGGTAGTGCCAATGCCCGCCCAACGCGGCGCGACCACCACCCCGGCCACCAAAGAATTGATGCATTAGTATCCTGGCTACTGAATCTTCACCGCCAGGCGGGGATTGACCGCCGTCAACTTGTTGGCTTGTGCCGGCGTCAGGCCGATTTTTTGAATCAGGTTCTGGACGCTGCGGGGCATGGTGATGGCCGAACCCAAAAAATGCGATCCATCGGGGGCCATGGCTGCCATGTCCTCTCCGATCACCACATCCCACTCTCCCAGTTGATATCGCCCCGGGCCGCAACCGGCTGGCGTAATGGCATCCGTCACCACGATGCATCGATCCAGGCCAGCGCACTTCAGGTAGTTACCCAGCGCCACCACCGGAACGTGAACTCCATCGGCAATGAAGCACAACCAGAGCCTGTCCGACAGCGACAGCACGCGTTGGATGATGTTGTCGTGGCGATGCATCTGCATGGGGCAGCCGTTGCCCACGTGGGTGCACATGCTCATTCCGGCATCCACCGCCGCCCGCAACTGATCGAGCGTCGGATTGCAATGCCCCCCGGAAACTACGATGCCGCGTTGGGCCAGCATGCGCGTCACCCGCAGACCGTCATCGCATTCCGGCGCCAGCGTGACAATGCGGGCCAGCCCCCCGGCCGCTTCCAGCAATTGCTCGGCCGAATCGATATCCGGCTTCCGCACGCCATTCTTGGGATGCGCCCCCCGGTATCCGTCCAGCGCACTTATGAACGGGCCTTCGATATGAAAGCCGGGGATCATCTCTTGGGCCAGCGGATCGCCTTGGCGCAGTCCCACCAAGCGACGCAGACAATTGCACATAAACGGCATCGGGGCGGTTATGATCGTGGCCAAAAACGCCGCCGTCCCATCCCGGCGAAGTCTTTCGCAGGCGGTATGCAGACCCTCGGCGGTCAGGTTTTCATCGTTGAACTCAACTCCAGCGTAGCCATTGACCTGGAGATCGAAATATGGGGTATCTGTAGGCATGGGGGAAATAATACAGGGAAGATAAGTTGGTCGCCAGTGGCCATGACCAGGACTGGAAATGGCAAGCCCAAAACCACGGGCCGCCATTTCCCCCTTGCCCCCGCTGTTCTGGAGGCAATAATGTTCTACCATGAACCAACCATGCAGAATCGAAAAAGACTCGATGGGCCCGATGAATGTTCCGGCGGATGCCTACTACGGCGCCCAGACGGCGCGGGCGGTGGAGAACTTCCCCATCTCGGAGTTGCGGTTCAGCCGCCGTTTCATCGCCGCCATCGCCTTGGTCAAGTGGAGCTGCGCCCAGACCAATCACCAACTCGGCCTCCTGGACGAGAACCGCAAGCGCCTCATCCAGGCGGCTGCCCAGGAAGTCATTGACGGCCAATTGGATGCCCAGTTCACCGTGGATATCTTCCAGACCGGCTCGGGCACCTCGACCAATATGAACACCAACGAGGTCATCGCCGGTCGGGCCAATGAACTGGCCACCGGCAAACGCGGTGGCAAAGACCCCGTCCATCCCAATGATCACGTCAACATGGAGCAGAGTTCCAATGACGTCATCCCCACCGCCATGCATGTCAGTTCCGTCCTGGCCATAAAGGAATCGCTGCTGCCCGCCCTGGAACATCTGGCGAAGGCGTTGGATGCCAAGGCCGCCCAGTACGCCGACGTGGTCAAGATCGGCCGCACCCACCTCCAGGATGCCACGCCGATCATGCTGGGTCAGGAGCTTTCCGGCTATGCCGCCCAGGCCAAGCTGGGCGCCCAGCGGTGCCAGAAGGCCATAACCTGCCTCCGCGAGCTTCCTCTGGGCGGCACGGCGGTCGGCACGGGCATCAATTCCCATCCCGATTTCGCCAAACAGGCCATCGCCGCCATCAGCGCCAAAACCGGCATCCAATTTGTGGAAGCAGCCAACCATTTCGAGGCCCAAGCTGCCAAAGACGGCATCGTCGAAGCCAGCGGCCAGTTTCGCACTATTGCCATCAGTCTCACTAAAATCGCCAATGACATCCGCCTACTGGCCAGCGGCCCGCGCTGTGGCCTGGGCGAACTGAGCATCCCATCGACGCAGCCGGGCAGTTCGATAATGCCCGGCAAGGTGAACCCGGTCATGAGCGAAATGGTGCTCCAGGTGGCGGCCCAGGTAGTTGGCAACGATGCCACGGTCGCCTGGGCCGGAGCCTGGGGCAGCACCTTCGAGCTCAATGTGATGATGCCTGTAATGGCCTTCAATATTCTCCAGTCCATCGAGCTTCTGGCCCGGGCGGCCCAGGTTTTCGCCGATCGCTGTGTTGCCGGCCTCGAAGCCGATGCCAAGCGCTGCCAGACACTGGTCGAACAGAGCCTGGCCATGTGTACCAGCCTGGCCCCGTCCATTGGCTACGACAAGGCCGCCGAGATCGCCAAGGAAAGCTTCAAAACAGGCAAGACCGTGCGCCAGGTGGCTGCGGAGAAAAAGCTCATGTCCCCCGAGCAGCTCGATCGCGCCCTCGATGCCCGGCGGATGACCCGGCCACAGGCCGATGTGATCGGCAGTGGCGGAGGCTAGGAAGAAACCATGAAACAACTGCTGAATGGCGAACGCCACTCACGCTTGGAATGGCAACCCATTCTTCTCTCTTGTCCTGTAACCTGGAACGATGGAGAGCACTCCGAATATATAGTTGCAAACCAGTGCGTTATCCGGATAATCCCGGCCTTGGTAAGCTGAAACCAACGGCCAGTCCCCTGGAGGAACATCGCATGCGACGTGCAAAAATCAGTATCATCGGAGCTGGAAATGTCGGCTCGACGGCGGCGCACTGGGCGGCGGCCAGGGAACTGGGAGACATAGTCCTGGTGGATATCCCCGAGACCAAAGGCATGCCCGCCGGAAAGGCCCTGGATCTGTTCCAGTGCTCGCCCATCGAAAATTTTGACTGCCGCATCATTGGGGCCACCGACTATGAGCCGACCGCCGGGTCGGACATCGTCATCATCACCGCCGGAATGCCGCGCAAGCCGGGCATGAGCCGCGACGATCTGCTGGCCATCAACGCCTCCATCGTCAACCATGTCGCCGTCAACGTGGCCATGTATTCGCCGGATGCGATCCTTATCGTGGTCAGCAATCCCCTGGATGCCATGGTCTACGTCGCCTGGAAAAGTTCCGGTTTCCCGGCCCGGCGCGTCGTCGGCCAGGCCGGCGTGCTGGATACCTCCCGCTATCGCTCCTTTCTGGCCATGGAAATCGGATGCAGCGTGGAAGACGTGCAGGGCATTCTCCTGGGCGGGCACGGCGACGATATGGTTCCCCTGCCGCGTTACACCTTCGCTGGCGGCATACCCATCGATCAGTTGGTCAGCCGCGAACGCCTTGATGAAATCGTCAAACGCACCCGGGAAGGCGGTGCTGAAATCGTGAAACTGCTGGAAAGAGGTTCGGCGTACTATGCCCCGGCCGCGGCGACCGTCACCATGGCCGAGTCGATAATCCGCGACAAGAAACGCATCCTGCCCTGCTCGGCCTACTGCGACAAGGAATTCGGCGTCGGCGGCTACTTCGTCGGCGTGCCTGTAGTGCTGGGCGGCAACGGCGTGGAAAGAATCATCGAGATAGAACTCAGCACCGACGAGCGCAATATGTTCAACGCCAGCGTAGGCAGAGTAAAGGAACTGGTGGGATTGCTAAAACTTTAACGAACAAGGTGGACCAGTATGCTCATACTGTCCTCCAGACCGAGAAGGTCAATGTCTGCGTGGTAGCCCAAAGCCGGGCGATTGTATTGGGGCGGGGAATACATTAAGGTATTGGCGGCATCAGTGAAGATGCCGCGTACCCCGGTTGGGGAACGCGGGGGAAGGTGGTTCGCCAGTGCCATGAACTATAACGACAATATTCGTCCCGGTCGCCTGCTCCCGGTTCTGAAGAGCAGCTTGGTACTGGTTTTGGCGCCAATCCTCTTGGGTGGCTGCATGACCAGTGCGACGCTGCTCCAGCCCGGAGATCGCACCATTGTCGATCGCAAGGACGTCGAATACCCCGCCGGGACCACTCTGGAAACCTTTATCAACGGCCTGACAGCGGCCAATGGTATCGCCTGGGACGATGACGGCACTGTCATCATCGCGGAGAGCGGCGGAGATGGACGTGAACCACGAATCCTGGCCTGGCATCCGGGCGCTTCGTCGCCGGACCTGGTATATCCGTACGGCGGTCGCATCCCCTTAAACCCGGTGCCTACAGGATTTAAAATCTACGGCCCGGTCGGGGGCATCGCCGTGGACCATCATAAGATCTACGTTTCCCATCGCGATTCCCATGACCGGGGCGTAATCACCTGCTTCGATTACGAAGGCAAGCACACGACCATTATCGCCGACCTGCCAGCCGAGGGCGACTACGCCGTTACCGACCTCAAATTCAACCAGGATCTGCGCCTTTATTTCGGCGTCGGCGCCGCCACCAACAGCGGCGTCGTGGGTTTGGACAACACCTGGCTCAAAAATCATCAGGACTTCTGCGACCGGTCCTATGTCGATCTTGAACTGCAGGGATACCGCTTCGACACCATCAATCCCTTTGCCAGCATATTCCAAGGACGCGATATTGCGGTGACCGTGCCATTCCTGCCCTTCGGGGCCAGAAACATGGCCCACATTCCCAAGGCCGCCAACGGCAAACCCACGGCGTGCGTGTGCTCAGTCAATGCCAACGGCGGCGACTTCCGGGTCGAGGCCCACGGTATCCGCTGCGCCCGCGGACTGGCCGTCAATGAATTCAATCGCGTCTACTTCACTAATCAGGGAATGCAGTTGCGAGGCACACGCCCCATTCTCAACGATGCCGACGTAGTGTGCCGACTGGTCCCCGGCGGCACCTGGTACGGCTGGCCGGACTATGCGGCCAACGGCATGTCGATTGGCGACAAAAAATTTCAGCCCCCGCCGGAAATGTGCCTGAAGTACGGATATTCCAAAGTATCCGAACTGATTAATCACGTTGGCAGCGGCCTGCGGCCGCCTGACCCATCAACACTTGTGGCAGGCGAGTTCCAATGGCTTTCCGGCGCTGCCAAGCTTGACTTCGGCCCCGCCGCCGGCCCTTTCAGCCGATGGCATGGCGACCTGATTGTCGCCCTGGATGGCGATCGCGCACCCTACGCCACCAACGGACTGAAACTGGAAAACGCCGACGGGTATAAGGTCGTCCGCATGAACGCGGACACAGGTAAAGTGGAAGATTTTGTTTACAACACGCGACACCTTCCGATAAGCCAGTTGGGACAAGCCATAGGTCTTGAGCGACCGGTGGATGTCAAATTTGGCCCAGATGGTGCCCTGTACATTGTTGACTACGGCCAGATCGAGGTCCGAACCAATGGCCTTGAGCGCGTCATCTCTGGCACAAGCAAGGTCTACCGGCTCGCCCCAACCGCTGAATCTGGCACACATTAGTGCCACCAAGCGGACGCATTGGCACATATTGTCCGTCGTACCGGCCAATTAGTCACTATCAATCACTGCCATTACAGTGGTATTTTCTCTGCAACTCAAGCTACTGCATCCACCAGTAAACACGCAAGTACTTACCGATACGCAAATTACGAAATTTCGCAAAGAAATTTCCTCGTAATGCCGATATTGAAATACAGTTGGCATAGCTGTTGCAATAGAGTACTGGCGTATGCAACGCTCTTTGTAAAACTAAAGTAATTAGGGCCTCGAAGCGGTCAGAAATGATTACTTTGAGGCCGAATGAATCACTCTCCCTTCCCCTCCTCCACGCCGGGACAAGCCCCCCCGGCGTTTTTTATTGCGCCAACCGCCACATACATTTTGACACTCGCGTACTCATTTTACATTTAATATTGATCTCCCTGCCGAAGTAAGAAAATGAACACAAGCACCACGATCCCCGCACCTCCCACGATCCCCTCTTACAGACTCACGCCCCCAGCCCATTTACTTCCCACCTCCCATATTCCATTTTTACCTTCTTGTCACGCCCCTCACAGCAACTGATTCTCCATCTGCGTCACTTGCTCGCCGATGCGTAGATCGTTTTTCATGCGCTCGGTAACCGTATGGACCGCATGCATCACCGTTGTATGGTCGCGCCCGCCAAAGAAGCCACCGATCTCTTCCAGGGAATATTCGGTTTGGCGACGCGTCAGGTACATGCATACCTGGCGCGGAAAGGCAATGCTCTTGTGACGCTTCTTGCTCTGTAAATCCGCCAGGCGAACATTGTAGTATTTGGTGACCACATCCTGAATCTGTTGTATGGTGATCCGGCGTTGCTCCGGCGCCAGACCGTCGCCCAGGGCCGCCTTGGCCAGATCCATGTCGATGGGGTCGTTCTGGAGTTTGCTGAGACCCTGAAGCTTGGTGACCGCGCCTTCCAATTCCCTGGTGTTGTTTTCCACCTTCGCCGCCACGTAGCAGAGTACATCTTCAGGCAACGTAAGGCCGCGCATTCGGGCCTTCTTGCGCAGAATGGCCACGCGCGTTTCATAGCATGGTTTTTCAATCCTAGCCACCAACCCCCAGTTGAACCGGCTTACCAGGCGCTCTTCCAGTTCGGGAATTTCACTGGGTGGACAATCCGCTGACAGAATGATTTGTTTGTGTCCCTGATAGAGCGTGTTAAATGTATGAAAGAATTCCTCCTGGGTTCGGTCCTTGCTGGCCAGGAAGTGGATATCGTCTATCACCAGCACATCAACATGACGGTAGCGATAGCGGAATTGGTTCATATCGCCAGTTTCGATGGCGGAGATGAACTGGTTGATGAAACTGTCGCAGGACAGGTAAAGGATGCGGGCATCGCGCTGCCGTTCAAGCACCTGCTGGCATACCGCCTGAAGCAGGTGGGTCTTGCCCAGGCCCACACCGCCGTGAATGAACAACGGGTTGTAGGCTTTGCCTGGCTGTTCGGAGACAGCAACGCACGCGGCATGGGGCAAACGATTGCACGGGCCAGTGACAAAATTTTCAAAAACGTAATCCGGATTCAAAGCAAGAGGCTGGTCTTGATCATTGAACACGCCGCCAGATGGCAAATTGTCGCAGTGAAAACTGACGGCCACGAGGCGACCTGTGATGGTCTGAGCGGCGGCGGTAAATGGTTGCTGGCACTGATTTTGACAGAAGTTAAGCTGTGCCGCGGTGCTAACGGTTACCTGAATGACGCCATTGGTGAGTTGACGTGGCTCAAGTTGATCGAACCAAGTGCGGTTCAAGTTTGGATGAGCCAAACGCACCGATTGAAGAATCCTCTGCCAGAGCATCGGGTCAAATCCGGACATTTCCGGCGCGCGTCGTTGAGAAGCCTCGCGTACCGAGGCCAATTGGGTCGTTGCCATGATTTGTAGATTTCTGAGCGAAAGGATGACCCGTTCAATGATGCGTTATTTAGTTTGCGAAACGCAGCGACCAAAGCCCTGGATCACCGATGCACTGAACTGTTTTCGTTGTAAAAATTGACTAAGATTTTCACTACCGCGTAAAAAAACTACTCTACACTCACCGGGCGATTAACGCCAATTAAATATTCTCAATCGACAGGTCTTCGACATCTCATCAACCGGCTATCAACAAAAGTCCGCCGCCTTCAGGCTTACGGGGCTGCGTCGCGATCTTTTAAACCGAGTTCTACCATGGCCTGACGTAGATCGGACCAGACCGCAGCACGCACCTCCGGCGTGTAGACGCGCAGCACGTAGGATGGGTGATACGTCGGCATCAGTTTGATACCACGCCATATCTGCCAATTGCCGCGCAGCCGTGACATCGTATTGCGGCTCTGCAGCATGGCCGTCACCGCCGGCAGTCCCAGCGTAACAATCACCCGCGGGCGAACTAATTCCAGCTGCCGCACCAAGTACGGCCAGCAGGCGGCAACTTCATCGACGGCCGGGGCTCGATTCTCTGGCGGACGACACTTCACGATATTTGCGATAAAGACATTTTCGCGTTTCAGCCCCATCGCCACGATCATTTTATCCAGAAGATTTCCAGCACGTCCCACAAATGGCCGTCCCGTCCGGTCTTCCGTTTCCCCCGGCCCCTCGCCAATGAAGAATATCTTCGCTTCCGCGTCGCCCTCACCGAAAACCGTGTGGGTGCGCGTTTGGCACAACCGGCATTTGTCGCACACACTGACCTCACCCTCGTCCATCGCCTTCAAGCTGGCAATCCGTTCCTGGCGGCCCAGGATTGGCGAGGTAAACTGATCCTGAGGCGACAACATCAGCTGGGACTGCTCCATCGGCTCCATCGGCTGCGCCGCCTGCGGCCTGGCTTGCGCCACTGCCTGACGTGACGGTGGCAGAGTATACGGCCTGGCGGCCGCCACCGGCTGCCGCCGCTGCGCCACTGGCGTTTGCGGCATCTGCCCCAAAGCTACAGGCACCGCCTCAGCTCCGAAAGCCTTCTCGCCGTGCAGCCACAGCCATGTTCGATCATCTCGTACATCCATCGCCTACTCCTGCCCATCCGATCAAAGCTCCGATGCTACAGTTCACGCCCTCAAATTGCCAGTGCCTGCCGAGTGATGAATAACAGCGCAAAAAAGTAAGCTCCGTCGATCACGGCGTGGCCGGCACATACAGGAATTTGAAGCACTGCAACTGGTAGTTCATAACTACCACGTCGGCGACCTTTGAGCCGGGATTCCCCACATGGACGCCTATCTACGACCGCCATCGGTCGTTGGGGGCTATTTCCCATAACATACCGCCGCTGGTGTGTTGAAGCCATTTTTGGGGGTTCGTAATATCCACCCCAACACCGACGCCTTTGTATTCTCCACACCGCAGGTATACTCTTAGCCGTATGCTCGATGAGCCCGATCGCCACCAATGTTTGCGACATTACCGTCCTGCGCGCGCTGAATTTCGGGCCCGCAGCCACGAGGCGGCACATAGCGACGATGGGAGCCGCGTGCCGGAACTACCGCCGTGCGATCATCCCCTGGTGGCTAAAGACCAGGCCCAACTCATCCACAGCGAGACGGCTTTGGGCGAGCTTATCCGGCATTTACGCGCCACAGGAACATTCGCCTACGACAGTGAATTCATCGGCGAACTGAGCTATATCCCCAAGCTCTGCCTCATCCAGGTGGCCACCAGCCAACGCGTAGCCCTTATCGACCCTATGGCCGGCCTGGATTTGACGCCCTTCTGGCAACTCATTTGCGACAACGCCATCGAAAAAATCGTGCACGCCGGAGTGCAGGATTTGGAGCCCGCGGTGCGGCACACCGGCCGGCCCCCCGCCAATATTTTTGACGTGCAGATCGCCGCCGGCTTCATCGCCCTGCCCTACCCGCTGGCCCTGGCGCGGCTGATCAAGGAAACCACCGGCGTGCCTTTGGAAAAGGGTCTGACCTTCACCCACTGGGGCCAGCGTCCGCTGTCGTCGCTGCAACTCCGCTACGCGGCTGATGACGTGCGCTATCTGCCGGCGGCGCGTGCCGAGATCGCCAAACGGCTGGAGACGCTGGGCCACGGGGCCTGGGCCGCCGAGGAATCCGCCACTTTGTGCGACATAGAACAGTATCGTTTTGATCCCCAGCAGCAATTTCGCCGTATTCGCGGCGCTGCGGCGCTGGCGCCGCAGCGCCAGACGATCCTACGCCAGCTTCTGGCCTGGCGTGACGGTGCGGCCAGTGCCCATGACGTGCCGCCCCGCTCGTTCATAAAGGATCAAGTCCTTTTTGAGCTGGCCCGCCACCCCGTCGCTACCATCGAAGAACTTCACCGCATCAAAGGGCTGCCACGCCCCGTGGAGCGTGCCCACGGCCAGGAGATCGTGGAAGCGGTCGCCAGGGGCATGGCCGCTCCGCTACCTGAACCGTCGGCACCCGAATATTTCGAGGAACTGCTGCCCGATCGCTTCAATGCCGATACGCTGTGGGCCGCAGTCCAAGGCATAAGCGCCGAACTGTCGATCGATCCGGCCTTGGTAGCCACGCGCCAGGACATAGCCCAGTTCCGCCGTTCTCTGGCCACTCGTCGCGACCCCGGCGACAGTCGTCTGCTCAAAGGCTGGCGCCGCCTGGCCATCAGACAACTGCTGCTGGACCTGTTTAACAATTTCGACAAAGTGGAGATTCCCATGAAGGATCTGTCGCCGCGCGTGGCACCAGCCCCAAGGAGGCTGCCATGAATCGCTCCCACTTGTTACTGACGGCTCTGGTTCTGTTGTCAGCCGCCCTGATTTTGACGGCGGCGCCGCCGGCGACACGGGCCCAGGACACCGACTGGACCACCTGTAATCACGCCGGCATGAAGGCGCTCCAGGCCGGCGATTATCCCGAGGCCCAGAAGCAATTCACGCTCGCCCTTAAAACCGCTGAAGCGTTCGCGCCCCAGGACAAGCGCCTGGCCATAAGCCTCAACAACCTGGCCAGGGTCTACAAGGCTCAAGCCCAATATGACGATGCCGCGCCGTTGTACATGCGAGCGGTGACGGTTATGGAGAAAGCCGCCGGACCTAACGATCCGGCTGTGGCAACCTGTCTGGACAACCTGGCCTCCCTCTACAGTTCCCAGCGCAAATACGATGCCGCCGAACCGCTCTGTGAACGAGCTCTGGCGATTTACGAAAAAGCCCTGGGACCCGAGGACCCGGAGGTGGCCACCTGCCTGAACAACTTGGCCATGCTCTATCAGGAGCAGGAAAAATATGGCGCCGCCGAGCCTCTGGCCAAACGCGCCCTGGCCATCGTGGAAAAAGCTCTGGGCCTCGACCACGAGGATGTCGCCACCTGCCTGGACAATCTGGCCAGCTTGTACAAGGCTCAGGGCAAATACAATGAAGCCGAACCACTGGCCAAACGGGCCTTGGCAATCTACGAAAAGGCTCTGGGCCCCAACCACCCTGAAGTGGCGACCTGCCTGAACAATCTGGCTATGCTCTACACCGCCCAAAAAAACTACGGCAACGCCGAGCCACTATACAAACGTTCCCTGGCGCTCATGGAAAAAACCTTCGGCCCCAACCACCCATGGGTCGCCATGGTCCTGGAAAACTACGGCGGCATGCTCCAGAACGCCAAACGCGACACCGAAGCCCAGCCCCTGCTCATACGAGCCGCGGAAATCCGCAAAGAACAACAGAAGTAGCGGCGCCAGTCTCTCTAGGCGGCGTCAAGATGCGCCGCGATGCTCGATATAAATTCCACCCCCGCCATCAACCGTCCGCCATTGCCGCCTATTTCCCGCTCCACCCACACCACCCGCGCGGAAATCATCTGCCGGCGATTGGCCAGGGACTGGCCCTGGACGCTGAGCCCCACATGCACGTTCAAGAAGCTTCCCGGTTCAACGGACGTGGAGGCCGGCAACTCGATCCTCAATCCGGCCGAACTGATATCCTGGGTCTGGCCCTGGAAATAGCGATTGACAGTGGGCTCGAAAACTTTGATGGGTCGGTTCTGCCGGATGCGCAGACCCCGCCGGCGTTCGGCGATGCCCGAATGCCCAGCCGTTACGCCGTGCCATTGAGGCGCGCGGCGCATTTCCCGGTAGCCACCAACCTCGAAAAACATGAACAAGCTGTTCCCAGTCCGACAAGTCGCGCCAATTTGGCTGCCTTTTCCAATGAGCAGCATAGTTTACCAACCTTCCGTAAGCCCCCAGAATTATCCAATATCTTCAGTTATCGGAGCACTGCACTCTGTTTTTGCAGTCAAAATAGTAGAATTTACCCGTCTCGCTGACACGCCCATTGCGCTGGCGTTATCGGACGTTATTCAAGCCTCCTATCTCCCGACCCACTCGCTTGCCGACCTTCTGCGATCTCCACTGCTATCTCCCCTGCCAACTTCCCCCTTCTTCCGTTATGATGCTCACTATGCCCTATAACTTCACGGCTATCGAAAAAAAATGGCAGGCCTACTGGCTGACTAACAAGTCCTTCGCCGCCCTCGACCCCGCGGCGGCGGGCAATATGCCCAAGAGCTACATCCTGGACATGTTCCCCTACCCCAGCGGCGCCGGCCTCCACGTCGGCCACCCCGAAGGCTATATCGCCACCGATATCATTTCCCGCTATCGCCGCATGTGTGGCCATAATGTCATGCACCCCATCGGATGGGACGCCTTCGGGCTGCCCGCCGAGCAGTATGCCATCAAGACCAATACCCACCCCCGCCAAACCACGCAAAAAAATATCGCCAAATTCCGCCAGCAACTCCAGATGTTGGGCCTGGGCTACGACTGGGACCGCGAGATCGATACCACCGATCCCCGATACTACAAGTGGACGCAGTGGATCTTCCTCCAACTCTTCAACAGCTACTTCGACCCGGTGGAGAAAAAAGCCAAGCCCATCACCCATCTGATGCAGGAACTGGTGGCCGAAAACCTGCTGGTCGCCCCGGATCTGTCGCTGCGCCTCAATCCCGGCCAGGAAGGCCTGGACCAGGTAGCCGGCGAGGTCATGGTCGAACGCCGCTGGCGCGATCTTACCCCCGATGAACAGCGCGACGTCATCGATGCTCAGCGTCTGGCCTACACCGACGACCTGCCGGTCAATTGGTGCCCCGGCCTGGGCACGGTGCTGGCCAATGAGGAAGTAATCGACGGCAAGAGCGAGGTCGGCGGCTTCCCCGTGGAACGCCGTCCCATGCGCCAATGGATGCTGCGCATCACCGCCTACGCCGACCGCCTCCTGGCGGACCTGGATACCCTGGCCTGGAGCGACTCCCTCAAGGACATGCAGCGTAACTGGATCGGTCGCAGCATCGGCGCCGATGTCGATTTCGATCTGGTTTTGGCCGATGTCCGGCCCGCCGCTGGAGGAGCCGACGAAAACGATCAGGATGACGATGCCATTACCGTCTTCACCACCCGACCCGATACCCTTTATGGGGCCACCTACATGGTCCTGGCCCCCGAGCATCCGCTGGTGGACCGCATCACCACTGGCCCCCAGCAGCGCCAGGTAGCGGCCTATCGGGCCATGGTCGCCGGCAAGAGCGAGCGCGACCGCATGGCCCAAACCCGCGAAAAAACCGGGGTCTTCACCGGTGCCTTGGCCCGCAATCCCGTCAACGGCCAGAAGATACCCATCTACATAGCCGACTACGTACTCATGGGCTATGGCACCGGCGCCATCATGGCCGTCCCCGCCCACGATGAACGTGACTTCGAGTTCGCCCGCAAGTTCTCCCTGCCCCTGATTGCGGTGGTCATGCCCGATGACCAGTGGATCGCCATGCACAAGCCTGCGGATGCCGAATTCGCTTCCATGGACCGGTCCGAGCTGGCCGCAGCCTACCAAAGCCAGCCGCAGCGTTGGGCGACAGCCTTCGTCGGCGACGGCATAGCAATAAATTCCCCCCGCATCGACGGCCTGCCCACACCCGCGGCCAAGGAAAATATCGCCATCTGGCTCAACGAGGAGGGGCTGGGCCGCCGCTCCGTGAAATACAAGCTGCGCGACTGGCTCTTCGCCCGCCAGCGCTATTGGGGCGAGCCTTTCCCTATCATCCTCGACGAGCAGGGCAATGCGATGGCCGTCGCCAAGGAAGACCTGCCTGTTGTTCTCCCCGAGATGAGCGATTTCAAGCCCACCGGCACTCCCGAGGGCCCTCTGAGCAAAGCTACCCGGTGGCTTGAGCTCAACACGCCGCAAGGCCATTTCGTCCGTGAAACCAACACCATGCCCCAGTGGGCCGGCTCTTGCTGGTATTACCTGCGCTACCTCGATCCTCGGAATCCCGACTGTTTTGTAGATCCGGAAAAGGAAAAATACTGGATGCCCGTCGACCTCTATGTCGGCGGCACCGAGCATGCCGTGCTGCACCTGCTTTACGCCCGTTTCTGGCATAAGATGCTCTTCGACCTAGGTCACGTCGGCACCCCTGAGCCTTTCGCCCGCCTGGTCAACCAGGGCATGATCCTTGGCGAAACCGAGCTGACCCTCTTCGAAGACGCCGCCGGACGACCCGTCAGTCTCTCCGATCTCCGCGACCTGGCCGAGGAAATGATCGACCAGGAAGTGAAATTGGCCGCTATCCATCGCCAGACCGGGGCCAAAGTCATCGGCCGCCGCATCCCCGAAGGCGACTGCGAACGCCGCGACGACGGCTACCGCCTCAAGTCCGATTCATCCATCCGCGTGGATGCCCGCAGTTTCAAGATGAGCAAGTCGCGCGGCAACGTCGTCACTCCCGACGACATCGTCCGCGACTACGGCGCCGACACCCTGCGTCTCTTCGAGATGTACATGGGTCCTCTGGAAGCCTCCAAGCCCTGGAGCACCCGCGACATCGTAGGCATGAGCCGTTTCCTCAACAGCCTGTGGCGCAACCTGATCGGCGATGACGAATCCTCCCAGCACCCCGACCCACAATCCGCGTCCCCCGATCCCCTTTCCCCCGCGCGCGTCGACGACACCCCCGCTTGCGAACTTCTGGATCGCCAGGTCCATCGCACCATCAAAAAAGTTGGTCAGGACATCGAGGGCCTGCGTTTCAATACCGCTATCGCCGAACTCATCAAGCTCAACAACGAGTTGTCCGGCATGAAATCCGTGCCGCGTTTCGTCGCCGAGTCCCTGGTGTTGCTGCTGGCGCCTTTTGCCCCGCACACCGCTGAGGAGATCTGGCAACGCCTTGGCCACGGCGGTTCGATCGGCCGCCATCCCTGGCCGCAATTCGACCCCGCCAAACTGGTCGAGGCCACCATGGAACTGCCCGTCCAGGTCAACGGCCGCCTGCGTGACCGCATCAGCGTTCCCGCAGACTTCGATGAGCTGCGGATCATTGAGGTCGCCATGGCCGCCGAGAAGGTGAAGCCACATCTGGCTGGCAAGATTCTGGTCAAGAAGCTGTATGTTCCCCACAAGTTGGTGAACCTGGTGATCAAGTGATGAATATCGAGATCGAAGCCAAGTTCCAGGTCTCTGATTTTCGTCTCTTGCGCGGCATGTTGGCTCAGCACCAGGCTCTTCCCGAAGGCGAGCATCTCGAGACCAACACCTATTTCGACACTCCCGATCATGCCCTGCGCGATGCCGACAAAGGCGTGCGTCTGCGTGTCACCCGCGATTTGTCCGGCGTCGCTCCCGCTCAGGCCATAATGACCTTCAAGGGCCCGCGCCGTCCCAGCGCCTTCAAGAGCCGCCAGGAGATCGAGTTCACGGTCGGCGACGCCGCCAATGCCGCCGCCCTGCTGGAGGCCTTGGGCTTGGCGCCGGTGCTCACCTTCCAGAAGCGTCGTCAGAGTTGGCTCCTTCACGGCTGCAAAGTCGAACTTGACGAACTCCCCCTTTTGGGCTGTTTCACCGAGATTGAAGGCTCCGATGAGACCGCCATTGCCAATGTCGCCGCTCTCCTTTGCTTATCAGGCCAACCCTCGATCACCAACAGCTACATCGCCCTCCTTCTCGAGCATCTGAGCCGCCTAGGCTCCGACGAACGCACCATCCTCTTTCCGTCCGCATAGGATACGCTGCGCATGCCGCGTTCATTTCCCATCGCTTACTCGTTGCCACGTCTCCGGAACTAATTTCAATTATACACATGAGGAGAGCAAACTCTAACCTGACGACAATTTGATTGCCTCGTCGATTTGACTCTATATCTTGCTTGGCTAAACTGCTGGCCATGGCCTTGATGACCCCATTTTGCCGAATCGTCATTACCAACCCGCGACAACGCGGGTAGGGCCGATTGTTTGGTTTGCTTCATAAACCGTGCCCTGCCTGCTCTAAGGCAGGGTTTCTTTTTTTTCGGCCCATTGGCCGTGATGCTATGTTCCAAAAGGCAGCCTAACCATGACCACCCACCGCCGCATCGAGATCTACGACACAACCCTTCGCGATGGCACCCAGGGCGAGGGCTTTGTACTGTCCCTCCAGGATAAACTCCTCGTCGCCCAACGCCTTGACGATCTCGGCGTCGATTACATCGAAGGCGGCTTCCCCCTCTCCAACCCTAAGGATGCGGCCTTCTTTCGCGACATTCGCAACCTTAAGCTTAAACACGCCAAAATCGCCGCCTTCGGCATGACCCGCCGCCGTGGCATTCGCGCCGAAGACGATACCGGCATGCAAGCCCTACTCGCCGCCGAAACCCCCGTCATCACCATCGTCGGCAAATCCAGCGAGTACCAGGTCAAACACATCCTCGCAGTCACCCTGGAGGAAAACCTCAAGATGATCGCCGATTCCGTGTGCCTCATGCGCCAGGGCGGACGGACCGTGGTCTACGATGCCGAGCATTTCTTCGACGCCTATAACGCCAACGCCGATTACGCCCTTTCCACACTCATGGCCGCTCAGGACGCCGGCGCCGAGGTGCTGTGCCTCTGCGACACCAACGGCGGCAACATGCCCGAACGCATCGCCGCAATCATCGCCGAGATACGGACACGCCTGGGCGCCAGGCTGGGAATTCACACCCATAACGATTCCGGACTGGCTGTCGCCAACGCCCTCAGCGCCGTGCGCGCCGGGGCCGATCACGTCCAGGGCACCATCAACGGTGTCGGCGAACGCTGCGGCAACATGGACCTGATCCCGTTGGTAGCCAATCTCCAGCTCAAGTACAAACTGGAATGTCTGCAGAGCGGCTGCCTGCGCCGTCTGACCGAGACCAGCCGGCATCTCTATGAAATCGCCAATTTCAATCTTGTTCCCGGCCAGCCCTACGTAGGTACCAGCGCCTTCGCCCACAAAGGCGGCATGCACGTCCATGCCGTGCAGAAAGACGTCAGTTCCTACGAACACGTCGATCCCGAGGCCATCGGCAACAGCCGCCGGGTGTTGATCAGCGAAATGTCCGGCGCCAGCAACATAGCCGCCAAAGCCGGCAAGAAGTTCGACATCGCAAACGACAAGGTTGTTCTGCGCAAGGTTCTGGAGAAGGTGCAGAACCTCGAGGCCGCCGGCTACCAGTTCGAGGCCGCCGAGGCCAGCTTCGAGTTGCTCTTGCGCAAGGAACTCGGACGCTACCACACTTTCTTCGATCTGGAGCATTACCGCGTGGTGGTGTTGAAAATGAAAAGCGAGGTCTCCGTGGCCGAGGCGACCATCAAACTTCGGATCAACGGGGTCATCGAACACCGCGTGTCCGAAGGCGATGGCCCGGTTAACGCCCTGGACGGGGCCTTGCGCCTTGCCCTCGAGCCCCACTATCCCGAAATCCGCAATGTTCACCTTTCCGACTACAAAGTGCGGGTGATCGACTCCCGGGCCGAGACCGCAGCCCAAGTGCGCGTCGTGGTCGAGAGCCGCCGTATACGCCACGATGGAACCAAGGAAATCTTCGGGACCACCGGCGTCAGCGCCAATATCATAGATGCCAGCTGGCAGGCCCTTGTGGATGCCTACGAATACCACCTGATCCAGGCCGAGGAAGCTCCTCGCGACCAGGCCGCGATTCCGTAGTGGCACACCACAACGCGGGACGTTTATTCCGGCTTTGCGCCGCCCCGCAGCCTTTGGTGACGCCGTCTCCCTGGCCGGAACGCTGGCATCGCGCCGGCTCGTCACTCCGTAAGGACCGTATCCGCTGAACCGCGGACAGAGATCGCGACCATGCTCGACACTCCCGTAGCTATGATCATCTTCCGGCGTCCCGAGTTCACGACCCGGGTATTGGAGCGCATCGCCCGCGCCGCCCCCAGGCGGCTGCTGGTCATCGCCGATGGTCCCAGCCCCGACCGCCCCGGCGAAGCCGATCTTTGCGCCGCCACCAGGGCCGTCATCGAAACCGTTAATTGGGACTGCCAGGTCCAAAAGTTCTATTCCGACACCAATCAGGGCGTCGCTACCTACCTCTCCGCCGGCCTGCGCTGGGTCTTTGAGCAGGTCGAAAACGCCATCGTTCTGGAGGATGACGAAGTCCCCGATACATCTTTCTTCCATTTCTGTTCCGAATTGCTGGACCGCTACCGCGACGATCCGCGGGTCATGGCCATCAACGGCACCAATCTTCAACTTGGCCAATCCGTAACCCCCTACAGCTACTATTTTTCCAACTATTTTCACTGCTGGGGCTTCGCGAGCTGGCGGCGGGCTTTTGCCAATTACGACGTGAAGCTCAGTTCCTGGCCCCGTCTGCGCGATAGTTCTTGGCTCATGGACATCGCCTCCGGCAACGCTCCCGAAGCGGCCTATTTCCGCGAATGCTTCGACGGCGTGCATTGTGGCCGCATCCAGACCTGGGACTACCAGGTAACCTACGCCATGTGGGCCCAAAACGGCCTGGCCATCACCCCCGACGTAAACCTGGTATCAAACATCGGCCACGGCTCCGCCGGCTACTACTGCCGCGACGCCTCCAATCCCTTCGCCAACCTCCCGACGGTCCCCATGCCCTTTCCCCTGCATCATCCAAGCAACATCGCCCGCGACGCCGCCGCCGATCGCCGTGAATACGCCAACAACATCGAGCCGGTCCTCAAGATGAGGGCCCGGCAGACCAGTTTCCTCCACCGTCTTTGGCCAACCCTGAGCCGGCGCTGGCGTGGCATATTCAAGTAGGACATGCTTCTGGTATTTTTCGACAGCAAACTACACTTCCAACTGCGTCACAGCCGATAATGTTAGATAGCTCCCGATAGCTCCAGCGACTGCCGAATATAGCCTACGGACTGGACGGTATTCGCCAGACGGAGCACTTCCGGTATGCGGAGGACCGATCAAAATCATGAAACGACTTTACCTCGATGCCGACAGCGTGCTTTTGCGTAATACCGATTCCACTACCGTCCTGGCCCCTCATGCGGAAACTTTCATCGATTTTGCCCTCAGGCACTTCCAGTGTTTCTGGCTCAACTACTACTGCTCCGGCGACACCAAGCCGGTCCTCATTCGTCTGGCGCCTTATGTCGACGACTTGATGCTGGCCAAGCTGCGGGCCGTACAGCCCACGCGCTTCGATCAGCTCAGGACCGAGGCCCTAGCAGGGGATTTTTATTGGCTGGAAAGCAGCCCTTCGGCTGCCGAAGTCACTGATTTGTGCCGCCGTCATGCCCTGAGCCGCTGGCTCCAGGTCAACCCAGGTATTAACCCCAATGCTCTTATGGACGCCATCTGCGAACTGCGTGTGGCGCTGGTACGCCCGCCGTCCAACGTCACGCACAGGCGACCGGCCGAGGAAACGGCCCGTCTGGCCATGTACGCCATCGCCAACTGAGCCTCCATCTGCTATAAACCCATTATTAACGAATACACCACGCATGACGGCGGCGATTGTTCGCCGCCGTAACTGTGGTAAATGAGGTAACTTATGCATTATGTAAAAGCACATCAGAGAATCATTACGACCGGCATGGTTGGACTGTTGCTGGTCGGAGCGGCCTCTCTTCGCCTGGCCAGTGCCGAGAATCCATCGCCCGCAGCGGCAGCGCCAGCGGCCGTACCTGCCTCCCAGGAAGCCCAGGGCAAGAAGACCGTCACCCCCTCTGGCCTGACCATCATCGTCACCGAAGAGGGTACCGACGCGGTCGCCAAACCCGGCGATATGGTCCTGCTCAATTACACCGGCAAACTCACCGATGGCAAGGTGTTTGACACGTCCCTCAAACCCGGCCGCCAGCCCATTCAGTTCACGCTCGGCGCCGGCGGCTCCATCAAGGGCTTCGATGAAGGCGTCACCGGCATGAAATTCATGGAAAAGCGTCAGCTCATAATTCCCGCCGCCCTCGGTTACGGCGCCACCGGCAGCGCCCCGGTCATTCCCCCCAACGCCACCCTGATCTTCGACGTGCAACTTGTCGGCATCGCCAGATTGCCGGCTGCCGACAAATAACATGCCCAAAAACGCGCTGGCGCGGAACGGCAGCAGACGGCGTGCGAAGCACATCACGCGGGAAAGCCCAGGGCGTTATTGTTGCCCTTTTTCCTTTATCCATGTCGCTTTATCCATGGCCGCATCTATCTTGTTGGATAAGACCGCGTCGATCTTTCTGCCTTTGGCCGCCTCCGCCGGCACGGCTTCCCTGGCCTTGGTAAGCGCCGCCAGAGCCGCGGGGGCCTGGGGTGGCGAGAGCATCAGCAGGGCCTCTCCCAAATGATAGTGGCGTTCCACCGAAGGCTGTCGGGCAACTGCGTCCTGGAGGTATTTGATCCCCTCCGCCGCCTGTCCCGCCAGGCACTTGGTCCAACCATAAGTATCCAGAACGCCGGCATCGACGGCGCCTCGCTGCGTCATAGCCTTATAGGCCTTGGCCGAGTAATCCAGAGCCGTAGGGAAATCCGGCTGAGCGCATAATTCCCCGGTCAACAGGCACATGTTGTTATTGGCCACCATATCCGCCGGATTGCGTTCCAGCATATCCGCGTAGATCTTCCGGGCCTTTTCGTACTTGCGGGCACTCATATAAATGTTGCCGCCCAGCGTTTGGGCCGCATCGACCTCGGCCTTGGCCATCGCGCCCGTGCCCGCCAGCACCCCGTCGATCATAGCCACCGCTTTGGAAGCATCACCCTTGCTGAAATAAAGGTAGGCGAGAATCATCTTCCAATGATTATCGCCATTCTGGGCCTTGGCCACCGCGCGGCGGATGGCGTCATCGACCCCGATGGTCTCGGAAAGGCTCTGTATCACTGTGGCCACCGCGTCATCGTTGCCCAATGCCGTCGCCACCCTGAAAGCCTGATCATAATCGATCATGGCCTGGTCCTTCTGGTCGAGGTTGCGGTTGGCGATGGCCCGCAGTTGCCATATCCACCATTCCTGCTGGGCCCGCCGCGGGTCCTGCAGCAGGGCGCTGCATGTAGCGCGCAGCGGCTCATACTTTCTGGCCTGAAGCAGAATGGTCAGATAGTCCTGCAAGACCTGGACGTTGCCTTGGCCTATCTGCATCGCCTGGGTGATCGCGGCAACGGCTTTGTCCGCCTCGTTGCGCATCATCCACATCTTTGCCTTGCAACGCAGCCAGTCCGGGTCAGTCTTGCCGGCGGGGCTGTCGATGGCCTCGTCGAGGACGCGCACGGCGTCGGCCCAGCGCGGCGGCTGCGCGTTCCCGTACAACTCCACCAGTTTCAGGCGCATGTCCTTGTTGTCCGGCAGCAGATGCCAAGCCCCCTCCAACTCCTTGATGGCGTCGTCCGACCGGTTACTCTGTTTCAGGGCATCCGCCAGCATCATGCGGAGAGTGCTGTCGCGCTTGTCCAGAGCCTTAGCCGCCGTAAGGTCCTTGATGGCCTGGTCGTAATCGGGGGGCTGCTGCCTGGCCAGATGCAGGTAGCCGCGCCAAAACAGCGCCTTGCCGTTGCCAGGATCGGCTGCCAAAGCCAGATTCAACGCCGCCAGAGCCCGCTCGGGCCGGTTGGTGTTCATGTACACAAACCCCAACACCGCCTGAAGTTGAGAATCTCCCGGCATGGCTGCCAACAGCTTATTCAACTCCGTCTCGGCCTCGGCCAGTCGCCCGGTTTGCACCAGGATCTCCACCAGCTTCCTCTGGAGCATGCGGTTGTCGGGAACACTGCTCAGCAGTTTGACGGCATCATCGATCCGTTTTTGGACGACATAAAACACCGCCATCTGGCTGATTACCCCCTCATTCTTCTCTGTCCGCGCCAGCACAGTTTTGAATGTTTCTTCCGCCTCGGCAATCTTGCCAAAACGCTGATAATAATTGGCCAGCATCAGCATGGCCTCGGGCGTGTCCTTCTGCGAAGGACGTCGGCTCAAATCCTGAAGGGCATTAACGCCATCAGCGTAACTGTTGGCGAGGACTGCCACGTCAGCCTGCCAGCCATACACGATTCGCTCATCCGGCCACTTCTTCACGGCCTCGGCGCAGGCATCTCTGGCCAGGCGCAGGGCATCGCCAGCGGCCTGGGGATTGGGCGCGCTGGGATTAAGCGCCACCTGGGCCACCTGAAAATAGGCGGCTATGAGGTTCAGCCATGCATCCAGGGAATCCACGTTCGCGTCGCGCTGTCTCACCCGATACGGCACAGCCTTGGACGGATCGCCGTAGTTCAACTGGTATACGATCTCCTGCTCTTGGAAATAGCCGTTATCGGGCTGGCCGCGCAGACCCTCCTTGATATACCGGCAGGCGTCATCGGGCATTCCCATGGCGTAATAGCATTCGATGATGCCGCGGAAGGCATCAACGTTTCCGTTCTGTTTTTGGAGTGCGGCGGTGTAACTCCGCAGGGCCGGCTCAAACTCGCCCCTGGCCTGTTGCACCTGCCCCAATGACAGCCAACTTCGCGAAAACTCCGGCAAGTCATTCACCATCTGGCTGGCGATCTTCAGTGCTTCATCAATCCCGCCCTTGTCCGCCGCACCCTGGGCCATGGCCAAACGGAACATGTAAATCTGTCCACCCGCCTGGTCGGCGTTCAATTCGGCCAGTTTTGTCGCGGACTGGCGCGCTTGTTTCCACTGTTTGTTGGTCAGACAGAGTTGGAAACGCAAATCCAGCACCCGTGGATCATCATTCTTGATTTTCTCGGCTGATGCCAGATCGGCCATCGCCTCGTCGAACTTGCCATGTTCCTGGTGGAACTTGAAGAGAACCAATTCGCGTTCCAGTCCATTGGGCGTCTTCTCAAGGACCGCCTCCTGGGCTTTGAGCAGTTGATCCGCCGGCGCTCCCGTGAGTTCCAGCAACATTATGCCCAGCGTGTCGTTGGACGGATCGGCGGCCATCGCTTTACGCACAATGTCTATGGCGATTTCTTTTCCCTTGGCGACCTGGTCTTTGCGGGCCAGATGGATCTGAACCAGAAGTTGGATGGTCGCAATATCCGCCGGTTCCTGTTGCCTGGCCCGTTCCAGCAATTCCAACGCCATATCCGGGTATCCCAGGGTTATGCATGTGCTGGCCTTGCCGATCAGATCGGCGTGGGCTTTTTCGGGAATGCGTTTAAGTTCCGCCAGGATCAGCGGGTCGTATTTCTTCCGGTCCAACATGCCGTAACAGGCCAGTTTCAGCCGCCGTACATCCGGATCATCGGGGGCGATCTTATCCAGCGCGCCGATCTGGATCAGGGCCACTTCGCTGTCATGGTCATTAAGCAGCAACTGCGTCAGCAGCAGCCGCGCCGGAGCAAAATCTGGCACGGCCTCGGCGACCTGATACAATAAATCCTTGGCCCTCCCGGTCTGCCTGGTAGCACAATAAGCTCTGGCCAGCAGGTACATCAGTTCATAGCTCCTGGCCTCCGCTTTGAGGCCATGGAGAAGACTGTTGGCTTTTTCCAGGGTTAGAATCGCCTTTACCGCCGCCGCCTCGTCATTACCCAGCAGTTGTATCTTCCCCAGCACCGTCATGGACTTGACCTTCATCGCGGTCTTTTCGGCATCGCTGACGCCACATGTCTTGATCGCGTCCTCCAGTTGCTGCTGCGCCTGCTGAATCTCCTTGATCATCGCTTGGCGTTGGGCCACGTCGGACGTGGCCACGTAGCGTTCGATAAGAGAATCAAGTTGGCTGTAGCGCCTTTCCCATACCACTTTGCTCGTCGCATCAGCCGGCACCGTGGCCGCCGGCGGCTCGGCCATCGTCGCTGTCGCCGCCAGCATTGCGATAAGCAGGCTCAGGCCAAGCGTCTGTGGCAATGATTTCATGCTATACCTCAAGCTTCCCGGCCGGGAACAGACAATGTTCAGTATGGGCAGGCGGCCCCGGAACGTCAATGCACCCGCGGCGCTATCCATGCGGCACGCGGCTCCATGAATTCCTCTTATCCAACATCCGCAACACATTGTGCATCACCTGATACGACTCTCCGCCGTTCTCCTCCTCTGTCGCGACTGGGCCGCGACTGGTATAACTCCTGCCCTATGAATATTCCTCAGCCAGAACGGCAGCGCATCCTCACCGGGGACACCCCCACCGGCAAGCTCCATCTGGGGCATTATGTCGGGAGCCTGGAAAATCGCCTGGCCCTTCAGGACCAGTACGATTGCTTCTTCATCATCGCCAACAAACACGCCTTCACCACCCGCGCTGATAAGCCCGAAGATATCCGCCAGAGCGTCATCGATATCGCCACCGACTACCTCGCGGTCGGCATCGACCCCAATAAAAGCAAGATGTTCATCCAGAGCGAAGTGCCGGCGATCGATGAACTTACGTTTTTTTTCTCCATGCTGGTGCCCTACCCGCGCCTGATGCGCAACCCCACGCTCAAGGATGAGATCCGCGACAAGGGACTGGGCGACAATTATCCCTTCGGCTTCCTGCTGTACGCCATAGGGCAAATCGCCGACATACTGGCGTTCCGGCCCGCCCTGGTGCCGGTGGGCGAGGACCAACTACCCCACCTGGAACTGACCCGCGAGCTAGCCCGACGCTTCGACCAACTCTACTGCGGCGTGGACCCGCACACGCAAGACAAGGACTACGTCAAAGCCGGCGGGCTGTTCCCGATAATCGAGCCGCGGATCGGGCGCGTGAAGCGACTGGTCGGCACCGGGGGCCCCGGACCCGGCGGCGAACTGCTCAAAATGAGCAAGTCCCTCAACAACGCCATCTTCCTGGCCGACGAGGCCGACATCGTTCGCAAAAAAGTCATGGGCATGTACACCGATCCCCAACGCATCCGCGCCACCGATCCGGGAACGGTCGAGAACAACCCTCTGTGGATCTTCCACGAAGTTTTCAATCCTGATCAGGCCTGGGTGCGTGAGCAGGAAGATGCCTATCGCCAGGGCAAGGTCGGCGACGTGGTCATTAAGAAGCAACTTGTGGAGGTTCTGAACACCCTGCTGGAACCCATACGCGTTCGCCGCCGCCATTTTGAGCAACGTCCCGATGAGGTGCTTGATGCCCTGCGGGTAGGAACCAAGCGTGCCAACGAAGTCGCCGAGGAGACGCTGGCTTTGGCTAAAACGAAAATGCGGCAGGATTATTTTGCCCGCAAGCTGGAGGTCGGAGTAAACGCCTAGCGGCGTGGGTTAGGGAAAAGCATGTGACAATCCATTCTTTCGCTTACTGCTGCCGCCGCTGCTCACATGGCGCCAGTTGGGCGGCATAAGCCTGGCGCAAGCCTGCGGCCGCAATACTGGCGCGCCTGGCTTGCAGCAGCCAAGTCAACAGCAACACCATGATCCCTCCGGGAATCGCGGTCACCGCCAGACCGGCGATCAGCATAGCGGGCCCAGCTGCGCTGGCGGCCGTCCCCAGCAAATTCAGCAGGAGATACGCCACGACCAAGCCGGCAAGAACAATCGAGGCCACAATCGCTCCATACTTCCCCCGGCGGACAAAAATGCCCAACAATAGCGCTGCCACACCAAAGGCAAGGCCAATGATGCCCCCAGCCATGTACATCTGGGCCAGCGTGGCGCCCCGCGGGAGCGCTTTCTGGAACGCCGCCATTTGTTCCTGCGACACCATGTTCTCCAACGGGAGCCTGGAAAAACCCACCGAACAACTGCCGCAGATGAGCATCAGACAGCCCAGGACAATCATCAGCATGCCGGCCCTGCGGGCGGAAGCTAGGAGGTGATATTCCGGATCCATGGCCTGGGCGCTGACGGCCGTCGCGTAGTAATTCAGGTCCGGCGGAATGTAGGGGCTGTGATGCTGGCTCATGAGGCTCCGCGACAGGCATCAGGCAAGGCTGTATTCTCGGCGGCGTCTGGGCTTCCGCCGGCCGGGGCGGTGAGAAAACTGGCCACCACTGCCGCGGCGACAATCGCCGCGGTTTCAACGCGTAGAATCGTCGCTGTCAGCGCCACCGCCGTCAAGCCTGACCGCTCAAACAAGGCGATCTCTTCCGGCGCCCATCCCCCTTCGGGGCCTATGAACAACGTCATCCGCGGCATATCAGCCTGGTCCCGTTGAACCCGAGCCACGGCCTGGGCGATGGACTGAACTCCAGCGGCGGTGGACAGATACCACATGACGCCACCATCGGGCCGCCGGACCACATTGGCCAGCGGCTGGAGCGATTCAATCATCATCACGCCGTTCCGCTTCGACTGGCTGGCGGCCTGGACCGCCAAACGCCGCCAGCGTTCGCTTTTGCCGGCGCCTTCGGGATGGACGACGCTGCGCGCAGTGATCAGCGGCACGAACGAGGTGGCGCCAAGTTCGCTAAGTTTCTCGATCATCCAATCAGCCCTAGGACCCTTGGGGACGGCGGAAGCCATGGTCCATCGCAACGACGCCGAGGCAGGCCGAACCACGCGCCTTATCATGAGCGCCACCTCCGCTGTCGAGCAGCGCAGGATATGCGCTTCGGCGGTCTGGCCAGACGTGTCGAAAAGTTCCAGTTCCGCGCCAACTGCCAGGCGCATGACATCGCGCACGCGATGGGCGTGGATGTCATCCAGGACCAGTTCGCCAAGTAGCAGATGTTGGATACACAACCGCATGGGCTGTAAGTATATCGCAAAGGAGCGGAAATTATGCGAACTGCGGGAAAATATCATGGGCAGTCGTTGCGGCTCCATGGAAAAGAGGAACAAAGTAAAAGTTGCAATACAGGGTATAAAATGACAAGCGCCAGACGAAGAACGAGATATGCCGGAAAGGGCTTTCGCGGTTGGGAAAGACCTGCGCCTTGTCGGCACGGGCGAGACATCTATAATCCCACGCGACTTCAGGTTTTCCAGCGAGGAGTATTTTATGGCCCATATCATAGCCCAGCCCTGCATCGGCACGAAGGACACTGCCTGCGTGGCAGTGTGCCCGGTGGATTGCATCCACCCCACCAAGGACGAAGCGGCGTTCGCCACGGCGGAAATGCTGTACATCGATCCCGACACGTGCATTGACTGCGGGTTGTGCGTCGATGAATGCCCAGTCAAGGCCATCTTCCCGCAGGAAGACCTGCCGGCGGAATGGGCGGCGTTCATCGAGAAGAACAAGGAATATTACAAGAAGTAGATGGCCGATCTGCCAATCATTCCCTTTACCGCCGCGTTTCAGCGGTCAATGCAACCGCCGGGTTCCAAAAGCCTGACTAACAGGGCTCTGGTGCTGGCGGCGCTGGCACGAGGGAATAGCGCGATCTCCAATGTGCTCTTGGCCGATGACACTCGGGTCATGCTCGAATGCCTGAGGCAACTCGGCTGGATGGTCACGGTCGATCAAGAAAACAACGTCGTCCAGATCGGAGGAACCGAGGGAAGTATCCCGCGCGATGCGGCGACGATGTTCTGCGGGAACTCTGGAACCAGCATTCGTTTCCTGGTGGCCGTGTGTACGCTGGGACGGGGCCGCTACCACTTCGATGGTATCGGGCGCATGCGCCGACGCCCCATCGGGCAACTTGTGGACGTGCTGCGAAACCTGGGAGGGCGCATAAGCTATGTTATGGAGGAGGGATTCCCCCCGGTGGAGGTGCTTGGCGATGGGTTGCCCGGCGGGTCGGCCAAGTTCGCATCAGGATTGTCGTCACAATTCCTGTCGGCCATCTTGCAAGTGAGCCCGTACGCGCGCCACGAGGTGCGGATCGACATGGAAGACCAACAGACGAGTTGGCCGTACGTGGCCATGACCATGCGGCTGATGGACGTTTTTGGGCACACGCCCCACGTCGTACGCGACAAGCGGGACCAGCTGCGGCAAATTATCGTGCCGCCGGGTTCGTATGCTGGAACCGATTACCGCGTCGAGCCGGACGCGAGCAATGCCAGCTATTTTCTGGCCGTGGCCGCCATCCATCCGGGTGCCAGGGTGAAGATTGAGGGACTTGGCAAGCACAGTCTCCAGGGCGACGTGGGTTTTGTGGATTTGCTGCGAAAAATGGGAGCGGAAGTGGAGTTGGGCGATGATTTCATAAGCATCGGTGGCACGGATCGGCTGGATGGCATCGAGGCCGACCTGTTGAACATGCCGGACATGGCTCAAACCTTGGCGGTGACAGCCCTTTTCGCCCGCGGTGATTCAGTACTGCGCGGGCTGCACACGCTGCGGCATAAAGAAACGGACCGCGTGGCGGCCATGGCTGCCGAGCTTACCAGGCTGGGCGCCCAGGTGACTGTGCGGGATGATATGATGACCATCCAGCCGCCGTCGCACCTGCGGCCGGCGACCATCGAAACTTACAATGACCACCGCATGGCCATGGCCTTCGCGGTCGCTGGAACAAGGGCTCCTGGGATCGTAATCCGGGAACCGGAGTGCGTTAGCAAGACGTATCCGGCGTTCTTTGACGACCTGCGGAAAATAGGGGCCCGGTGAACATCGGCACGACGGACGGTCGCTGTAAATCGCCAGCCAAGAGACATCACTTCTGTTGCTCGACGGGCTGGGTGGCCGGTGGATTAGCGTTGTCGCCAACAACGCCAGGGGCCACGTTCACGCCGCCGCCGTTGATCTGGATCTGCATGCCTTGCATAACCTTCTGCATCTGAACATTGCCGCCTTTCTGATCGCCGAAATATTTCTCGTAGACCTTGGCGCCTTCGGGATCATTCTTTTTCAGGTCGTCGGCATCCTTGGCTTTATACTCCTTGGTCTGATCCTTTTCGGTTACTGACAGTTTTAAACCCTCCCCATCGATGTGAAGGTGAGCGTTCACGCCGTCGATAATCACGGTGCTGTCTTGAACGCCGTTTCCGCCGTCTTGCATGTGGACCATAACGTTGCGGCCACCCTGCATCACGGCCCCATTCATGCGGATTATGCCGCCGGGCATAATCATGATTTGACATGGCTCGGGCTGCGGGAGCACCGGGTGCTCCCTGGCGTCAATGTCTTTGAGAATGGTCTGGGCGCGGGTTGCCACCTCGGGATCGTTGCTGACAGAGGCCGCCTTGAGAGCATCGACGGCGCTCTTGCCGATATTGGTCAGTTCTTTGGAAGCATTCTGGCGGGCTTGGAAATCTTCATCGCCGAGTTTGGCGATAAGGGCCTTGATCTGCTCCGGGCTCACCGCAGCCTGGGTTGCCGGCGTGGTGACAGGAGCGACTTCCGTCGGCTTGGGAGTATTGACATTTTGAGATGCTCCGCCCCCCACTTCAACAGGAATACCCGCCCCGGGGCCGCTATTGGTGTCGCCACCAGCCCCCCACGTCGCCTGGCCCAGGGTAATCACAACAACACAGGCCGCCAACAACATATGACCTGACAAGCTCTTTTCCATGACTTTCCTTTCATTGCCGTGATTGCATCAATCATCTAGCTTGCCCGAAACACAATCCCATGACCTTCGCTAATTAAGACGAATGGCCCAGGTTCATTCTAACCGAAAAATTCACTCTGTGGCGCCATCGGATTGCTTGCTCCGACGCGGAACCTTCGATACTCTATCGGTTGTTTCCTGACTTGCGAAATTAATTATAGCACAACGCCACTGACGTGGAGAGACCTATGGCCCCGCCAATTTGCGTAACCGTCTGACAAATCGACGCCGCAAACCAGCGTTCTTTCCCGCCCACCCACTGGCCCCATGCTCATTATCATCGGCATAGCCATCGCTTCCTTTGTCGCCGGGATGGTGAACGCCATAGCCGGTGGCGGCACGTTTCTGACTTTTCCCATCCTTACCGGCGTGGGCGGACTCACCGAGAAGGTCGCCAACATGACCAACACCATCGGGTTGTGGCCGGCGGCAGCCGCATCGGTGGGCGAAGCGCGAGCGGATTTGCACCGGCTGCCGCGGGGAACGATCCCTATATTCGGAGCCATCAGTTTCATCGGAGCAATCGGCGGAGCAGTGCTGTTGCGCATCACTAGCGCCGAATCCTTCAGCCTGGCCATCCCCTGGCTATTGGGTTTTGCCACAATCCTCTTCGCCTTCAGCAAGCCGATCGCCCGCTGGTCGGGACGGCATCATGGGGGACAATCGCGCCAATGGACGCTGCTGGTGATAGGCGTGCAGTTTCTGGTCGCCATCTACGTGGGGTATTTCGGGGCCGGGGCTGGGGTACTCATGCTGGCCGGTCTGGCCTTCGCAGGATTCGATGATATTCACCAGGTCAACGCCCTGAAGGTCCTCCTGAACACCATCATGAACGGCGTGGCCAGCGTGATCTTCATCATCGGCCGCGCAATCGACTGGCGCATGGCGGCGATCATGGCCTGCGCCTCGGTCCTCGGCGGTATCATGGGCATGCGCTTTTCGCGCCGCCTGCCTCAGCAGAAGCTGCGCTACCTGATCATGGCCATCGGCGTGGTGTTGACCATCGCGTATGCGGTGAAAAACTACCGCATTTAGATTACACCTCGGGAAGAGCGATTTTCCACCATTCCTAACCCTCCCCACGGGCACCTATTCCCCCTGGCTATACCTGAACTTCTGTCTGCCCACCGCCACAGCCCCGATCACATCCTCATTGGTTTGCATCAACATCACGATTACGCCATCCTTGTCTCCCCCCCCCTCTTCCCACGCCACCCATCTTTGTTACAATGCCGCCCCCGATAAAGAACCGCCGAAAGGATACTTGCGAAAATGGCTTCCAAAGAGTCCGTCACCTTCCGTCAAATGCTCGCTGACGCTAGTTTTTACTATGGAGCTGAATTAGTCACCACACGCGGCATCGCCCCTCCTGGTCAAACCAGCAAACTCGTTGAACTTGGCGAAGCCCTGGCTGCCGATCCCCGCATTGGTTGGATTTCCGTCACCGACAACCCCGGCGGCAATCCCATGCTACCGCCCGACTGGTTGGCCAGCATCCTCAAAAACAAAAGCTGCGAAGTCGTCACCCACCTCACCTGTAAAGACTTGAGCCGTAATGGTTTGGAATCCGCCGCCTGGCGCTACGCTGCGGAAGGTTTCGAGAACATCCTGGCCATCACCGGGGACTTCCCCGCCTCCGGATACCAGGGACGATCCCACGGCGTGTTCGATTTCGACTCCGCCGCCCTTATCGCCATGCTCAGCTCCATGAATCAGGGCCTCAAGGTTCAGGGCCGCAAAGGACTCGAATCTCTCCCGGCAACCAATTTTTTTATCGGCGCCGCCGTCTCCCCCTTTAAGCGTCACGAACGCGAGCTTATGCCCCAATACTTCAAGCTCGCCCGCAAAATCCGCTGCGGCGCCAACTGGATCATCCCCCAGCTCGGTTACGACATGCGCAAGTTCCATGAGGTCAAACTCTTCCTCGACTGGGCCAAGCTCCCCGTCCCCCTCATCGGCAATGTCTATGTCCTCAACAAAACCGTCGCCGGCCTCTTCAACGCCAATAAAATTCCCGGCTGCGTCGTCAGCGACCAGCTAAATGAACTGTGCCAGAAACAAGCCGCCAGCCCCGACAAAGGCGCAAAGTTCTTCCTGGAACTGGCCGCCAAGCAACTGGCCGTGTTCAAAGGCATAGGTTACGCTGCGGGATACCTCGCCGGTATCGCCAAGGCTGAAACCTTTGGCAGGATCATTGATCTGGCCTCTTCTTATGGCGAGAACGACTGGAAATCCTTCGTCAAAGAACTCATCTTTCCCCAGCCGGATGAGTTCTATCTCTTCCAGCAGGATGAAGCGACCGGTCTTGGCGACGGAGCCCGACTCAATCCTCTGTACCTCGAATCCCTCAAAACCCCGCCCAAGACCAAGAACGTCACCGCCGGCTACCGCTTTTCCCGCCGCGTCCACTCCCTGGCCTTCACCCCAGGCAAAGGGCTGTACGACACCGCCACCTGGTTCTACCGCCATCTAGAAGGCAAGGAAGACCGCTTGGTTGCCCGCGCCCTGCACGTGTTGGAGCACGCCTCCAAGGCCGTAGGATTTCACTGCAAGGACTGCGGCGACTGTTCCCTTCCCGACTGCGCCTACCTCTGCCCGCGCGGTTGTTGCTCCAAAGGCTCACGCAACGGACCGTGCGGTGGTTCCTTCAACGGCAGATGCGAACTTGCTGACAAGGATTGCCTCTGGACCAGGGCCTACGATCGCCTCAAGTACTACGGGGAATCCGAGCACATGCTCGATGGCTCCGCCGTCTTCATTGATTCCGCCCTCGAGGAAACCTCATCCTGGTCCAACATGTTCCTTGGCAAGGACCACCATCACGTAGTACCGCCAGCCAAAGAAACACCCCAACCCAAACCCAAGTAGCACGTGCGTAATGCCCGTGCTCAATACGAGAAAGAGGATAGTATATGTCTCTGCAAAATTTGACTGTTATCGGCGAGTCCATTAACGACTCGGTCCCATCCACCAAAAAACTTTTCGATGCCAATGACATGGCAGGCCTCAAGGCCCTGGCCGTGTCTCAAGACCAGGGCGGCGCCGCCTTCATCGACGTCAACGTCGGCCAGCGCAGCGGAGCCTTTATGGCCGAGATGGTTCGCCACGTTCAAAGCGCCACCGCCAAGCCTCTGTCCATCGATACTCCCGATCCTTCCGTCGCCGAAGCCGCACTCAAAGCCTACGACCGCTCCCGCGCCGGCGGGCAGGTCCCGGTCATGAACTCCATCTCCCCGCTGCGCCTGGAGGTTTTCGACCTGCGCAAGATCGTCCCCTTCAAGCCGATTCTCCTGGTCTCCGAGCGACTCGAAGGCGGTCAGGCCATGCCCAACGACACCGCCGAAGAAGTTTACGAAAGCGCCCGCTTCATGCTCGCTGAGGTCAACAAACGCTCCATTCCCATCACCGACTGCATCATCGACCCCGCCATAGCTCCCTTGGGCACCGATTCCCAGGGCCACCTCCAGCGACTCGTCGGGGCCATGCGCAAGATCCACGCCGACCCGGCCTTCAAGGGCGTACACATGTCTGTCGGCCTCAGCAACTTCACGGTCATGATCCCCTCCAAGCGCGCCGACGGCTCCCCCGTCAAAAACCCCCTGGAAAACGCGTTCCTTACCGTCGCTATGCCTCTGGGCCTGGATTTCTGCGTCGGCTCCGTTAAACGCAACTATGAACTGCTCCCCCCCGACAACCCGGCCATGGTTTGCGTCAATGACTGTCTGGGCCTCGAAGGCTTCGACGTCATAATGCGCGTCCAACAGTTCTACTCGTAGCCCGAAACTCCAATCTCGAAACCCGATTCCCGAACCTCGACTCTCAGGTGTTTTATGCCCTCCATCGTTCCCTCCGATATCGAAATCGCCCGCGCCGCCAAAATGCTCCCCATCCAGGACATCGCCCAAAAGCTCGGCGTCGGCCTCAGTGACGTCGAACCCTATGGCCACACCAAGGCCAAAATATCCCTGGGTCTGTACGACCGCCTTAAAACCGCCATGCCCGGCAAGCTTATCCTCATGACCGCCATCACCCCCACGCCCGCCGGCGAAGGCAAGACCACCACCACCATCGGCCTGGCCGACGGCCTCAACCGCCTGGGCAAGCGGGCCACTGTCTGCATCCGCGAGCCCTCCCTCGGTCCGTGTTTCGGCATCAAGGGCGGAGCGGCCGGCGGGGGATATGCCCAGGTCGTACCCATGGAGGAAATCAACCTCCACTTCACCGGCGACTTTCATGCCATCGGTGCCGCCCACAATCTCCTGGCGGCGCTTATCGACAACCATCTGCATCACGGCAACGCCCTCAACATCGATCCCCACCGCGTCTCTTGGCCGCGGGTCGTCGACATGAACGACCGCGCCTTGCGCCAGATCGTCATCGCCCTGGGCGGCTCGGCCAACGGCATGCCCCGCGAGTCAGGCTTCGACATCACCGTCGCATCCGAAGTCATGGCCATATTCTGCCTCTCGGAATCCCTGACCGACCTCAAGAGCCGCCTCGGCCGCATCATCGTCGCCTACACTAAAGACAAGAAGCCCGTCACCGCCGCCGACCTCAAGGCCCACGGCTCCATGGCCGTCCTCCTCAAGAACGCCCTGGCTCCCAACCTCGTCCAGACTCTGGAAAACAACCCCGCCTTCGTTCACGGCGGCCCCTTCGCCAACATCGCCCATGGCTGCAACAGCGTCATCGCCACCAAAATGGCCATGCGCCTCAGCCAATACACCATCACCGAGGCCGGCTTCGGCGCCGACCTGGGCGCCGAAAAATTCCTCGACATCAAGTGCCGCTGCGCCGGTCTTCAGCCCGACGTGGTCGTCCTCGTCGCCACCGTCCGGGCCCTGAAGATGCATGGCGGCGTGGCCAAGGATGCCCTCAAACAGCCCAATCCCGCCGCCGTCGAGAAAGGACTGGAAAACCTGGTCAAGCACCTGGAGAACCTCCACTCCTACGGCCTGCCGGTTGTCGTGGCCATCAACCACTTCAGCGCCGACACCGATGAAGAAATCCGTATCATTCAGGACCGCTGCCGCACCATGGGTGTCAACGCCATCTGCGCCCGCCACTGGGCCGAGGGCGGCAAGGGCGCCGAGGAACTGGCCCGCGCCGTTATTGACGTCGCCGAGAATCGCCGGCCGACATTCAAGTTCCTTTATTCCGACGATATGCCTCTCTGGGAGAAAGTCCGCACCATCGCCCAGAAGATATACGGCGCCAATGATATCATGGCCGACACCAAGATCCGCCAGAAGTTCGCCGATCTCCAATCCGGCGGGTTCGGCAAACTCCCCGTTTGCATCGCCAAAACCCAGTATTCATTCTCCACTGATCCGGGCCTCCGCGGGCGGCCCAGGAATTTCGATCTGCCCATCCGCGATATCACCCTGTCCGCCGGCGCCGGGTTTGTCGTCGTCATCACCGGCGACATCATGAAGATGCCCGGACTGCCCAAGGTTCCCGCTGCCGAGATCATTGACATCGACGAAAAAGGCAACATCGTCGGGTTGTCATAGAGACCACCGCGTGTGCGCGCGGTCTTTTTGCACCGGTAGGCAAATGGGAAAACTCCAATGAAGCAGGTTTTCTGCCAGATTCTCTGGGCCAGGCATCCGGGGGAGGTGGAAATAGAAATTGTTCACGGACGCCTGGCGCGTTTGCGCGCCGGAGCAAAACACTCTTCCCGGCAGCACATCCGCCTGCCGGCCCGTGGCGAGATGCGCCTGATGGTGGCTGTGGCTGGCGCCAACCTCGAACCCGGAGCCTACCCCACGCGCGTGCTCGTCCGGACGGCGCTGCATTCCTTCGCCTTCCTGCTGCGCGATATCAACGCGGCAAACCCCATCTTCATTGGCCCCTACGAGGTCGCCGTCACGACTCGCGATGATCGCCGTTCCTACCACGATATCGTCGCCGACATCGCTTCGCGCAACCTGGCCTCGGACCTAGAGAAGATCGCAACGGAACCCGAGGAGACTTTCGCACATGCCGCCGCCGCCACGAGGCAGCAGACCTGTGAAAACTGGCTGGGCATATCCCGGGACGTACGCCTGTTCAGGGTGCGGACCGATGCCGCATGGTCCTTTGTCATCACGCCCGCATACCACGGCCTGGAGGCCAGAGTGCCGGCCCGCGACCAGGCCCTGCGCTACACCGTCGTGGCCGGACGCGGATGCTCCGTCGTGGACGACCTGACAAGGCGCTTGGACCAGGGCTTCCTGCCCATCCTGCACGCACGCCTGGTTGATGCAAACGTGCGCTACGATGCCACATTCCTCGCTGTGCTGGAACGGCGCCGACTGAGCGCCGCCGCCGTCGATGGCACGCCTTGCGCCCTGGCTCACGGGTATGGCCACGTGGCCAGGCTCAGCGATCTCCAGCGCCAGGAATGGACCGCCCTGCACGACCAATATGCCACCGGCAAGACCGAGCAGACGGTGCTGTTGTGCCGTCAGACCGCCACCAACACCGGTGCGGCCTCGGCTTACGCCTGGTTTTCCACGGCCCATCCGCTGAAGACCGACGCGCACTATGACGGCCAAACCGGCATGACCAGCCTGGCCGACGACGAGGTCTGCGTGATCTCGCGCCTTGACGGCCGACCGCTGCCCCAGCCGGAGATTGCGGTATTGCTGCAACCGGGCCAGAAAGCGGTGCTGGAATTCGCCATCCCTCACCACCCGCTGGCGCCGCAGCGGGCCCGGCACCTGGCAAAGTGGAATTTCGACCGCAGGCTCGACGAATGCCGCGCCTTCTGGCGGTCTAAACTAGCCGCCGCCGCCACGGTGAATCTGCCGGAAACCCATCTGCATCAGCGATTGCGCGCTGGATTGCTGCACCTGGACATCGCCACCTACGGCAGCGAACCGAGCGGCGCCTTGTCGGCCAGCGTCGGATGGTACAGCGCCATCGGTTCGGAAAGCGCCCCCATCATTCAGTTCTTTGATTCCATGGGACTCCACGACCTGGCGGCCCGGTGCATACAGTTCTTCCTCGACCGTCAGGGCTCGGATGGCTTTATCCAGAGCTTCCAGTCCTACATGGTGGAAAACGGCCCGGTTCTCTGGTCGGCCGGGGAACATTTCCGCTATACCCGCGACCGGGCCTGGGCCAGGCGGGTCATGCCGCAACTGCTAAAAAGCTGCGGGTTCCTCATGGACTGGAGAAACCGCAGCCAGCGCGATGATCCCGGCGGCTACGGCCTGATTGCCGGCAAGGTGGCCGATCCCGAGGACCCCTTCCGGCAGTTCATGCTCAACGGCCTGGCCTGCCTGGGAGTACAGAGGACCGCGGAAATCGCCGGGCAACTCGGCGTGCCTGAGGCCAAGGTCCTGGCAAAGTGCGCCAGCGTCTGGAAAAATGACATACGTCGGGCCCTGGCGGTGGCCATGGCCCGTTCGCCGGTGGTGCCACTTGGCAATGGCCAATGGGCCCCGACAGCGCCACCGTGGGTCGAAACTCCAGGTCCCTGCCAGCTCTGCCTGGACCAGCGCCCGGTCTTCTCCCACGGCACGTTCACCGCCCGCGACGGGCTGCTGGGGCCGCTGCACCTGGTGCTCAGCGAGGTCCTCGATGCCGGCGAAAGGGCCGCCGATTTCCTGCTGCAGACGAATCAGGTGCTGGCGACGGTGCGCAACGCCGCCTTCAGCCAGCCCTATTATGTGCGTAACGATCTGGTCCACCTGCGCCTCGGCCAGGTCAAGGCTTTCCTGAAGACCTATTACAACCAATTGGCGGCGATGGCCGATCGCCACACCTATACCTTCTGGGAGCATCTCTTCGGCATCAGCCCGCACAAAACCCACGAAGAAGCCTGGTTCCTGATGCAGACACGCTGGATGCTCTATCTGGAGGATGGCCGGACCCTGCGCCTGCTGCCGGGCATACCGCGGGCGTGGATGGCCGAAAAGGACGGCGTCGCGCTGGATGGCGTAGCGTCGTATTTCGGACGACTGTCACTGCAGGCCAGATGGCTGGCGGCGCAAGACTACATAGAAGCCCGTCTCAAGCTCGATGCAAGACGCCTGCCCGACCGGATTCTCCTGCGGCTGCCCCACCACGCCGGCCGCCGAGCGGTGGCTTGCTCAACGGGACGCTATGACAGCGCCAGCGAGACCGTCGAACTCACTGGCCAGGCCCGGGAGATCTTCGTGCGACTGGAATTTAGAGCTCCTTGAGAAAACACCACAGGCAATTATGTTTCGATTCCTCTGCAAAGACCGCATCGTCGCCCCCCCGGGCTTCAACCGCTGGCTGGTCCCCCCCGCCGCCATTGCCATGCATCTGTGCATCGGCTCCGTCTATGCCTGGAGCATCTTCGAGCCGGCCCTGACCAGGGTGCGCGGCGTCGTCGCCCCAGCCGCCGGCGACTGGTCAACTCAGCAGGTCACCTGGGTTTTCAGCGTCGCCATCCTCTGTCTGGGTGTGTCAGCCGCCTTCGCCGGCCAGTGGCTGGAACGCGTCGGACCTCGCTTGGTAGGCATCGTCGCCGCGTGTTGCTGGGGCGGCGGTTTCCTCATCGGCAGCGCCGGAATCGCCCTGCACCAGCTCTGGCTCCTTTACTTCGGCTACGGCGTCATTGGCGGCTGCGGCCTGGGACTCGCCTACGTCTCGCCGGTTTCCATGCTCATTCGTTGGTTCCCCGACCACCGCGGCATGGCCACCGGCATGGCCATCATGGGCTTCGGCGGCGGCGCCTTCATCGGTGCCCCCTTGAAGGAATGGCTTCTGGCTCATCTATACCGTGCTCCGGCGGACCTGGGACTGGTTTCCTCCTTCGTCGCCGATGCCGTGCAAAATGTAGGCGGCGCCCTGAATGTCTTGGTCAATCACACGCTCTTCCAGGTCGTTTCCGCCCTGGGCCCCGACAAGCTCCAGCATTTCTACCAGGTTGACACCGGCAACATCGGCGCCGTGGGGACTTTTATCGCTCTGGGTGTTCTTTACTTCCTGGTCATGGTCGTCGCCGCCTTCATGTATCGCGTCCCCGCTGAGGGCTGGAAACCAGCCGGCTGGACCCCGGATGCGTCCACGGCCCGGCACAAGATGATCAGCAATAACGACGTCCACATCGACCGCGTCATGCGAACGGCCCAGTTTTATCTCCTCTGGATCGTTCTCTGTTTCAATGTCACCGCCGGCATCAGCATCATCTCTGTCGCCAAGACCATGATGAAGGAGCTTTTCAGCACCGCCCTCCCCGGCATAGTCAATGCCAAGGTCAACCTTCTGTTTTTCGCCATCCCTTTTACCGCCCTCTACGTTCAGGCGGTCAGCCTTTTCAATATGCTGGGGCGGTTCGGTTGGGCAAGCATCTCCGATCACCTTGGCCGCAAACGCACCTATCTTGCCTTTTTCGTATTGGGCGCCATTCTCTATCTGTCCGTGCCCTATTGGGCGAAGATCGTTTCCTCTCATCCCTCCCCATTGCCACTGATCTGTTTCTACGCCGTGACTATGATCATCTTCACGATGTACGGCGGTTCCTTCGCCACCATGCCGGCCTACGTGGCCGACATTTTTGGCACGCGCTATGTCGGCGTTATTTACGGCCGCATACTCACTGCCTGGAGCGCCGCCGGCGTGCTTGGTCCGTGGCTCCTGACCACCATGAGTGCCCGGGCAATCAACCGGGCCTGCGCCGATCTTGCCTCCCGCATCGACCCCGCCATCTTCCGGTCTGTATTCCACGCTGGCAAGGATCAGCTTCCCTCACTGATCAGCGCCCACACTGTAACCATTGCCAAGCTCATGGCCCTCTCTCCCCAGGGAACATCCGACCCCTCCGCCTCCGTCTACAACGCCCCCATGTTTCTCATGGCCGGCCTGTTGGTACTCGGCCTGATTGCCAATGCCCTGATACGTCCGGTAGACGCTAAACATCACATGACATGATGGAAACGCTGCCAGAGACGGCAGCATCCGAAAATCAGGACCTGTCTAATTAACGAGTAACAACGCCGGAGTTAGGTATGATGTCGCCAGAATACCATGAGAGACCAGCATCGCTGGCATTTTGGGTAATTCATGGCTAAACAGACAGTGTTGATGGTCGCGATCGTATTATCGCTTTGCAGCGGTATGCTGTTGCTGCGGCGTTATGCGTTGCGATTCGGTGCGCCGCACCGGTCGCCGAGTTCGCTGCCGTTAGCTGATAATGAAGCCGCAACGATTCTCGACTTCATGCACCTCGGTCTTGGTGAATCCGTGGCCAGTATACAAGTCGTGGCGTTAGACACCCCCGAACTGTATGTCATGTACGCGAGAGTTGACGGTAATGGCATGCTGCTGCGCCAACTCGGCGGCCCTCTTTGGATTGACGCTACGAATGATGCGTATTGCCCTTACGATCCAACAGGGCTCTCCAATCTTCTAGACCCGGTGAGTGTTCACGCCTGGCAGAACGACGTGGCATTAGGAACCGGGCGCCGCTTAAAACGCTCACTCGCCGATGGAACGGAGATGCAATATGCAACGGTGCACAATTCCGCCGACCGTTCCGTCATCTATGTCGAGTTGGAGGTTAGACCTGATGACGTGCCGAAGATGGTGCGCACGCTTATGGAGAGGGGGCAGATTTTGCCCGCCATTGGTCCCAATGCCGTTGAGAAACGGCGGTGGCTGGCCAGAGGCGGGTCCTAAGCCGCGGGATGTTCAAAAGTGGTAGATGAGTCAAAAGATGGCATGTTGGTTATCGGGCGAACCGGTTCAGGCTACACCCGACAACCTATGAAACGCTCGTTGTCACACATTAGCCGCAAGGCTTCCCATGGTCGAGGGAAACGTCTTTCGACTAAAACTGCCAACTCCGATCGCAGCGAGGGCAACGACCAGCCGCCGGCACTGCCCATCATGCCAATGGCATTGTGAAAAAGTGGATTGATTATTTCGTGCTTCACCGCAGGGTGGAGTCGGAACTGATCACACGGAGAATCAAATGACGATTGCCAAAGACGCCGTAATTTTCGTCGACCGTGCCGAGTACCTGGACGATCTCAAACTCCGCTTGACTTTCAGCGATGCCATGCAACGGGTCGTTGACTTTGGTCCGTTCCTCCGTCAGTCGCACAATCCCCTGATCCTGGCCTACCTCGAACCAGTCGCGTTCGCCAGGTTCACAGTCAAGGACGGTGACTTGATCTGGGACGACTATGATCTTTGCTTTTCGATTGCCGATCTCTATGAAGGCCGTGCGTAAGGCCAAATGGGCCATAGCCAAATACACTAACGCTGCTGCTGGACAAGGATCTGGTGGCGACAACCGACAACCATGCCGTCAACTCCGGGGTCGCCTTCGCGATGTTGCCGATGTCCTGCGACAATTGATGCGGAAAAAATCGGCGTGGTCACCTTCCACCACACGTTGCTGGACTACCCTATCTTCCGTTTTTTTGTCCATTTCTGACGTGCTCCAGCAACTGCACCACCATCTTCGGCCGGTTCATCGGGGCGATGATATACATCCCATCGGCGCATTCGCTGAAGGAGTCCACCAATTCTTTGGCGATCGCCAGTCCTTCGGCCGCCATTTGTTTCTTGTCCGGCCCTGCCGCTGCCATACGCTGGCGCACGGCATCGCAGATGCGGATGCCGGGAAACTCGTTGTGCAGAAACTCCGCATTGCGGCTGGAAAACAGGGGATAAACTCCGGCGAATACCGGGATTCCCAATCCTTTGGCCGCAGCGCAAGCCCGCTGCATTGTTGGCGCATCGAATACCGGCTGCGTCAACGCAAAGCTCGCTCCCGCATCCACTTTCTTTTTCAGTCGCTTGATTTCCATGTCCAGGTTATGCACGTTGGGGTTGAAAGCCACGCCCACAAAGAACGCCGTCGGCGTGCCTATCGGCTGGCCGGCGCTGTTCTGCCCACGGTTCATCCGCATAATCAAATCGACCAGCTTGAAACTGTTAAGGTCATACACGCTGCTGGCCCCCGGATGATCCCCGAGCTTGGCTGGATCTCCCGTTATTGCCAGAATTGATCTGATTCCCAACGCGTGCGCTCCCAGCAGCAGCGACTGCACCCCGATCAGGTTGCGGTCCCGGCAAGCCAGGTGGCACAGTACCGGTATTTCCACCTCCCGCTCAAGGATCGAGCCCAACGCCATCCCGTCCATGCGCAGCGTCGCCAGCGGCGAATCCCCCAGCGTCACGGCGTCCGCTCCGGCTTCCTTCAGCGTTCGCACCGCCCTGATGGTCGGAGCGATATCCGTGCCTCGAGGCGGGTCCAATTCCACCAACACCGCCGTCCTCTCCTTCAACCGCGACAAAAATTCCGGAGCCGTCCGCGGTCCCATGGCCGGGACATCCGTCGCCGCCGCCGCCCGGACATGCACCGAGCGTTTGGCCGGTTTCATCGAGCCAATGCGAGCTGCGATAGCGGCAATGTCCGCCGCCCGCGTGCCGCAGCACCCGCCGATCAGGTTGGCTCCCGCCCTGACCATCTGCTCGGCAACATCCGCAAAATATTCCGGCGTCATCAAATACAAAGACCTGCCCGCCACCTGCTGCGGCATGCCGGCGTTGGGGAAAGCGCTAAGCCTAGCATCCAGATGCTCGCCCAGGTATTCGATCGCCCGCAGAACCATGGCCACGCCCCGGCCGCAATTAGTTCCCACCACATCAGCGCCAGCCCCGGCCAGCGACTGCAGTGCCGTCACCGCATCGCTGCCGTCGGGAGCATGACGCCCATCCGGCAACGTCATTTGCGCGATCACCGGCAGGTCGCACGCGGCTTTGGCCGCCGCCAAGGCCAGCCGGATTTGAGGCAATTCCGTAAATGTTTCCAAGATCAGGGCATCCGCCCCGGCCTCCGCCAAAGCCACTATCTGCTCGCGGAAGACGGCGGTTATGTCCCCATCCGACAAGTCATCGATGTTCCCGCCCGCCCAGCGTCCCGGCAGTGGCCCAACGGTTCCGGCCACGAACACCTGTTCTCCTGCCGCCTCCCGTGCCAACTCCACCGCCTGCCGGTTAATCTGAGCCACCTGCTCTTCCAGCCCATAAGCCGCCAGTTTCAGCCGGTTTGCCGAAAACGCGTTGGTTTCCAGCAGTTGCGCCCCAGCCTGGATGTATTCTCGATGAACCTGCGCCACCAGTTCCCGCCGCGTGACGTTCAGGTAGTCATAACTGATGTCCAGCGGCACCCCCAACTCATAAAGCCGCGACCCCATGGCGCCATCGCCGACGATGATTTGCCGATCCAGTTGTTCCAGAAACTCTTTGCCGCGCGATGCCATTGCTTGTGCTCCGCTGAACCGACACCGGTCCCAGGCGGGACCTTTGAGCGCGATTATACGTAGCCAGTGGCCAGAGGCCAGCGATTAGGGCTGCGGGACGTCCTCCGAGCAAATGCAAAATGAATACGGGCGTTTGTGCTGGAGGGGGACTGCAGGGTAAATTGAAGAGGCGATTAGCGGTTACTGGCCGGTAACTTGTCAGCAGAGCCGCGTGGTTGGCGACAAGACCATAGACGCTGGCTGCAGCACAAACACCAAGGAGTTCGGTAATGATAAAAGACGTATTCCTGGCCGGATCTGTGAGGACCGCCGTTGGGACATTCGGTGGAGCGCTGGCGGAAGTACCGGCGGCGGCATTGGGAGCGGCGGTCGTCAAGGCGGCCGTGACATGCAGCGGAATCACGCCCGAACAAGTCGACGAAGTGATCTTCGGCAACGTGGTTGGTGCAGGGCTGGGCCAGAATATCGCCCGCCAATGCACCATCGGGGCAGGTCTGGGAGTGTCGGTCGGCGCCACTACAGTAAATAAAGTATGCGGATCGAGTCTCAAAGCCGTTATGTTGGCGGCGCAGGCTATACTGGCCGGCGACAGCGCAGTGGTCGTGGCCGGTGGTACGGAAAACATGTCCCGGACCCCCTACCTGCTGGAGAAGGCGCGACATGGATATCGCATGGGCAACGGCGAACTCGTCGATGCCATGATCCGCGACGGCTTATGGGATATATACAACAACGTACACATGGGAACATGCGGCGACCGCTGCGCCGCCAAATATGGTTTCACCCGCAACCAACAGGATGATTTCGCCATCGCCAGTTTCAGACGCGCCCTGGCGGCACAGGCCTCGGGGGCCTTCGCCGAGGAAATTGTGGCCATTGACGCCCCGGCGGGCAAGACAACGGTTGCGGTCAAGGAAGATGAAACGCCGCGCAAGTTCAACGAAGACAAACTCAAGCAATTGCGGCCAGCTTTCGGCAGGGAAGGGACCGTAACCGCGGGCAATGCCTCGAGCATCAACGACGGGGCCGCCGCACTGGTGGTGCTTTCGGCCGACAAGGTCAAGGCCCTGGGCGTCAAGCCACAGGCGCGGATACTGGGCTACACAACGGCCAGCCGCGAGCCGGAATGGTTCACCCTTGCTCCCATCAGCGCGGTGCGGACGCTACTGAGCAAGCTGTCGCTGAAGATCGAAGACGTGGGATTATTCGAGATAAATGAGGCCTTCAGCGTGGTGCCCATGGCGGCAATGAAAGAACTGGAAATCCCGCATGAGAAAGTGAATGTACACGGTGGCGCGGTGGCACTGGGACACCCGATCGGGGCCAGCGGGGCACGAACGCTGGTAACGCTGCTGCATGCCATGCGCAGCCGTCAGGCCCGCATAGGAATCGATGTCCTGTGTATCGGCGGCGGCGAAGCGGTGGCAATGGCCGTGGAACTGGTGTAACTAAAAACGGGGTCGGGGCATCAGGGCCACGCAATAGCATAGTGGTCCGAATGCAGCCTGCGGCTCCGAGCCCCAGACTCCGACTTGTAATCGTGAAATGACAAGGCTGTGTTCGCCAAGGCTCGTGGACCATGTTCTATCGAACACAACCCCCTTCCAACGATCCACGGCACATGCGTTGCTTAACAACTCCCTGTGCGTCCGTACAATGTAGAAAAATGCATCATGGAATATAGAGATATGGCGGTATTGCTTTGCTTGAAAAGGACTTAGCGTGAACAGTGACAACGGATAATTATTGGTGCAGCGACATGCCAGTGCGTGTCGCTATGACAAATAGGAGTGAATCATGAGAACACATGTTGTGTTTGTAGTGGCGGCGGCGTTGGTGGCAATGGCGTGCGGTTGTACAACGGCACCACAGACGCCTGCGGCGCGAGCTGATCTTCAGGACGATGCCAACGTGTCCCTGAATCGATTTCAGCGGAGCGATGCAAGTCTGACAACCGTTCTGGACCGTTCGCCGGGATACGCGGTGTTTCCATCCGTAGGCAAGGGGGCATGGATCGTCGGTGGAGCCTATGGGAAAGGTGTGTTGTATGCACATGGACGGAAGGTCGGATATGCCGACATGACCGCGGCCTCCATTGGACTTCAGGGCGGCGGCGAAGATTTCTCGGAGTTAATAGTGTTCCAGACTCAACAGGCGTTGAACTCGTTCATGAATTCTACCGGGTACGGCTTATCGGCAGAAGTCTCGGCAGTTATTGTAAAACCCGGCGCTGCGGCGGCGGCAGAGTTCAAGAACGGCGTTTTGGTATTTACGCTTACCAATGGCGGACTTATGGGGGCGATCGCCGTGGGAGGCCAACAATTCCGGTATAGCCCAATCAGCGAGGTAGCGCCTGAGGACAATGCTCAGCCGGCGTCTGGCAAAGAAGATGGCAACGGACGGAGCGATATGAACGGAGGTTCGGGTTCGAATCTGTCCGGACATACGTCGGTAACAGGGCCAGACGGCGGAGATTCCAGCACCTGGAGTAAGACCAATGTCTCCGGATCGAGCTCGGTATCGACGCCAAATAGCAATAGCAGAGTTAATATGGATGCGCCGCCAGCGACCAAGCCGTCGCTGACCGGCAAAGGGGACTGACTTCAGGCAGTGACAAGCAAGCACGCCTGAGGCAGATACTCGAGGAGGGTTGAGCGTGGTTGCCCAACCCTCCTCTGGTATTCGTGCCTACTCTGCCGGCCCCAACGTCACGACCGTCATGGGATCGAAGGGGAACTGATCTATAAGGTCATGGAGAGACCGAGGGGTAATGGACAGGAGCGTGGACATGTCCTGTTCAAGGGAACGGTACTCTTTGTTGTAGATCCACTGCCCGCCGAGGGTGTAGAGACGGCCCATGGGCACCTCGCCCTGGAGGACGAGGCTGCTGGCCATTTTGTTCTTGGCGCGATCGACTTCGTCAGCGTTCAGGTCGGCCCGCACCTTCCGCAACTCCTTGAGACCTATGTCCAGAGCCTGTTGGCCCCGGTCTGGGTCGGTGACCAGGGAAAGGTAGTAGCTGCCGCATCCGTCATGGGGATAGAAACTGAGCTCGGCGCTCTCGGCGATGGCATTATCAACCATGGCCCAGTAGAAACGGCTTCCGTCACAGTCGCCGATAACATCGCTGAGAACCCGGGCGGCAAAACGTCGCTCATCCTGGGCACTGGGAGCGGGAGTCATGGCCATAGTGTAAAGCCGGTTGAGTTTGGGATCGCTCATCTTGCGCTGATGGGAAGTGCAAACCGGCTGAATGTCCTGGCGCGGGGCGTTGACGGTGGGCCAACTGCCGCAATATTTTTCGGCCAGAGCGATCAGACGATCGAAATCCAGCATCCCGGTGGCCACCAAAACCATGCTGCCGGGGCCGTAACGGCGGGTGAAGTACTCGGCCATCTGGGGCTGCTGGAGCCGGGCGATCGCTTCCGGGGAACCGAGGATGCTGCGGGAAAGCGGATGCGAACCGAAATGGCTTTCCATGAGGCTCTCGTAAAGACGGTGGCCAGGGTCGTCGAGGTACATGGCAATCTCCTCGAGGATCACCTTTTTCTCGGTGAGGAAATCCTCCGTGCGCAGGGCCGGACGCAACAGGTGGGAAAGGTGCTCCAGGGCGACTTCCGTAAATTCCGGCAGCACGTTGGCGTAGTAGGATGTCAACTCCTGGGTGGTATAGGCGTTGTAGCGGGCGCCCATCTCGTCGAAGATGCGGTTTACGTCCTCCCAGGTATATTTTGCCGAGCCCTTAAACATCATGTGCTCAAGAAAATGGGAGACCCCGTGGACAGAAGGATCCTCATCGCGCGATCCGGTCTTCACGAAAAAACCAAGCGCGATGGAATATGAATCGGGATTGGTCTCAGCGATGATATCCAGGCCATTGGGTAGCTGCGCATAACGAAAAGACAATGCCATAATGGGATCCTTTGTATCAGCCGGAGCGATCAGGAGAGCTTGGGCAAACTCAATTCGCGGGGCCCAACCGTGACAATCGTGAAGGGACCGGGAACATTTCTGCGCAGGTAATCATTGACGTGCTGAAGGGTGGTTTCGTCGATCGCCTGCTTGACCTGTTCCAGGGTACGAATCCGGCCACGCATGAAGAAGTCGTGGGCTATGGCGCCGCAGCGGGCGGAGGTGCTCTCCGAAGACATAATGGTGCTGGCCTTGAGGCCGATCTTGGCACGATCGAGCTCATCGGCGGTGACGCCAGCACTGAGACGGCGGAGTTCGGCCAGAAAAGCGTCGAGGGTAGCCTGAGCGCGATCATTGCTGGTGCCGGCAAACCCCATGATGCTGCCGCAGTCCTTCAGACTGCCGTAGGAAGCGGAAATACCATACACCAGCCCACGCTTCTCGCGAACCTCAGTGAAGAGACGGCTGCTGGTGCCGCCGCCAAGGATTTCGACGGCCATGCGGGCCGCGTAGTAGTCCTCGTGGGTTTCAGGAATGCACGGGTAGGCGATTCCGATATTGGTCTGTTCGCTCTTCTGATGCTCGTGATGGTAATTACCCGGGGGCGGGGACATGACAATGGTCGGTTCTGGAATAGGTTGCCAATCGCCGAAAAGTTCCTGGACAAGATCGACCAGAGCCGCGAAATCCAGATTTCCGGCGAAGGCCAGGAAGGAACCTCGCGGATTGTAACGCTGGGCGTAATCGGCCTTACAGCGTGCCAAGTCTAATTTTTCCAGATGTTCCTTGCGACCCATGGAGTTGCGACCGTAGGGTTCGGGGAAATGCCGCTGCCGGAGTTGGATCATGAGCTTCTGGCGGGGTTCGTCCTCGACACCCTCAAGAGCCTGGAGAGCCAGGTCGCGGGCGGAATCGAAACCTGCCGAGGGCAAATGCGGACGGCGTATTATGTCGGCATAAACGCGCAGCCCATCCATGACCCGGGCGGCAAGTGCGGCACAACCGAAACGTGTGTGGTGGACGCCTACATTGCCGCTGCGCTGCAGGCCCAGGCTGTCGAGATAATCGGTCAATTGCCGACTATCCCGGGCGCCGGCGCCGCGCAGAACCAGATCAGAGAGAACCGAAGCACAGCCCTGGGCATCAGCAGGGTCCGTGGATGATCCGGCGGGAAGGACGAACGTCATGGCCATGGACTGCATCGCCGGCATGTGTTCGCCCAGCAGGGTCATGCCGTTCGTAAATGTCTGTTGAAAATAGCGTTGCGCCAAAAGAACAACTCCTGTGTGTATGGCCGCCATACGTACCAGTGCATGACAGGTGCAAGAGGCGGCTTACGAGCATTATAGGGGAGACATATGGTTTGGCGAGGGGCGGGAGCCGGGAGTCGCGGACCGTACCAAAACACAAGGTGAAAACGAAATGCCTCGTCCACCCGTGGCGTCCCGGATAAGGGAGGCCAAGACGCGGCAATATGCCGTCACTCCAGAGGATTGAGTAACAGGCCGGTGGCCAACTTGGGGTAGAAATAGGTGCTCTTCTGGGGCATGACCTCATTGCGCAGGCCCAGATCTTCCAGTGTGTGCAATGGCGTACTTTGGAGCAAGAAGGCAATCTGGTGCTTGTCGCCGGTTACTTGGGGCGCAACATCGCGACCGTAGGAAGTGTAACTCTTCACCAGTTCGCTGCCGGAGGCGAACAATGGGGCTACGACTTCATCGAGCAGGTAGCGTTGGAGGATGGCCACGTCAAGCTGCCGCCAAGCCTGGCTGTGCGTTGGTTCGAGTTTGGCGAGCACCTCTGTGTTCTTCAGATGGAGTTGATAGAGGGTCTTGGCGACCCCATCATACAGACCAAGGGTGTGAGCAGGCTGGTGGGGCAACTGCTCGTCGGCGAAAGCGGCAAGCTTGTCAGGAGTGAGCGAGGTACGCGTGACGTCGAAGTTTGCCTTGACTGCGTTCATGAATTGGGCAGCGTCAAAGGATTTGAGTCCTCCTATCAGACGGTGGGTTGGAAGAATCAACAGGCCGTCATCTTGCAGGCCTATAAGCACAAACAGACAAAAATTGGCCGGGTGATTGGGATGCAAGGGCCGACCGTTGCGTTCCTCGACTTCGTTGCGATAGGCGAGGGCGGTGGTATAGCGATGGTGGCCATCGGCGATAAAAATTGGCCGCGAGGCCATGAGGTCGATGACGCAGTTCTCAACCTGGCTATCACTGACGACCCAGAGGTCGTTACGGACGCCGTCGAGTGTGGCGCTTACATCGGGCTTGGAAAGCTTGCCGTAAAGGAAAGAGCAAATCTGCCGGCCCGGATCGCTATAGAGGCCGAAGATAGGCGAAAGCTGCATGGCGGTGGCGCGCATGAGAGCCAGACGATCCTCTATGGCGCCCTTGTAGGTCAATTCATGAGGTACGACCTGACCAGCACCGAACGGAGAGAGACGCACCAGAGCGAAGAAACCACGGCGATGGAGGGTGTGGCCGTTGTGCTGAAAGGTCTGGGCGTAGGGATAGAGGGCCGGCTTGGGATCGCGTGCCAGCACACCCGCCTTGAGCCAGGCTTGGAGCGTAATATTGGCCTCGGAATAGACTTCGGCTGGTCCAGCGGCCTTGGGAGGCAGGTGGGGAAGGTCGATATTGACGATGTTGTGGGGATGTTTAACCTTCAGAGCCGCCTTGGCAGCCTGATCGAGGACATCAAACGGAGGGGCAATCTGGGCAGAGATGTCAGAATCGCCCCTGCGTGCGAAACGAACTGCGGAGAATTGTCGTATGTGGGCCAAAAGAAACTCCTGCGTAATGTTAGTCGGAGAAGAATAAGGCGAGAGGAGAAATGGTGCAAGGAGCAATGGGTTGTGGTCTGCTGACTGAAGAGATGAGAAAGGATGCCGCAGGGACGCGGAAACGTCTTATTACTATGAGACATCATACATACCAGGCCACCAACACCAGATCCACGATCCTCAGGCTACCGACTCCACACTATGCTTCAGCATGGCTCGATCGGCGGCGAAGGCCAGGAGGTGACCGGTGAGGGAATCGGCGATGTGGGTAGCGCCGGCGGAAGTTGGCTCGTGATTGACGACGGATACGAAATCTTCAACGAGGAGCATGTCGCCTCCGCCATGGCCGTCGCCACCGCCGGCAATGTTAACGTCTAAGGTCTGTTCGGTATGGTCGGCACCGTGTTCCAGACGCGGCTTGCGCAGCTTGATGATGCCGCTTTCGGCATTACCCTCCAACTCGCCGGTGGTGCCCTGGACGAAGATGGTGCGTCCGCCGCGGGCTGAGCCAGTTGCCAAAACGTGGCTACCCACGGTGCCATCGGCGAACTCGATAGCCACGGTCTGGCGGTCGACAACATCATTATCACAATGCCAGACGCAGCGACCCATGGGGCTCACTTTCAGGGAATCGAGTTTCTGCTGCAGAGTCAGTTCGCCCATGTGCTCGGCTGATTCAAAGGCATAGAAGGGTTGAAGATTCTGAGTGATGTAGTTGGTGCAGGCGGAGTAGGGGCATGTGCTCTCGATACAACAGCCGACCAGACAGCGTTCGGCAGAACCGGCCGGGGCGTTTTCGGGGCGGAAGAAGGAACGCGAGCCGAAACT
>Ga0316217_10000178_pt1 | contig 96991 bp, 78 predicted proteins | sample 1anoAmetaG_FD_203633 | JGI IMG/M metagenome (GOLD analysis project Ga0316217, IMG submission 203633) | Freshwater microbial communities from Trout Bog Lake, Wisconsin, USA - 1anoA | ecosystem: Environmental > Aquatic > Freshwater > Lake > Hypolimnion/Profundal zone | place: USA: Wisconsin...
GTGCCGCCGGACGCGACGGCCATCGGGATTTTACCGAAGTTCGCCTGCGCAATTTCCACGACGGCGTGAATCGGCTCTACTTGTGCCATGAGCGGCAAATACGCATTTTCCTTTTCGTGCCCGGCTTTGACATGGTCGAGTGTGACGCCTTGTTCCTCGGCGAGCATCTTCAAGATGTCGCGCGACGGCACGCCGCCGAGCGCGTAAAAACGGTCTTCGGGAAAGTGGAGTTTGTATTTCTTGGCGATCACCTGCCACGCGCGCCAGTGCAACGGCATGGTGTCGGCCAGCGTGCCGTCGCAGTCGAAAACCAGTCCTTTGATGTGTGATGGCAAACTCATAATTTCAATGCCGATAATTTTTCGTCCAGATCATGCGTCATCAGCGGTTCGATGAGCGGGTCGAGGTCGCCGTCAATGAAACTCGACAAATTGTAGAGCGTGACTTCGATGCGATGATCCGTCACGCGGTTCTGCGGAAAATTGTAGGTCCGGATTTTTTCGCTGCGTTCGCCGGTGCCGACTTGATCCTTGCGGTGCGCGGCGTATTTCGCATTTTCCTCGGCAATTTTCCGTTCCAGCAGGCGCGAGCGCAAAACGGTCATCGCCTGGATGCGGTTTTTCTGCTGCGACCGCTGGTCGGCACAACGGACAATCATGCCGGTGGGCTTATGAATGATTTGCACGGCGGAATCGGTGGTGTTCACGCCCTGCCCGCCTTTGCCGGACGCGCGACAAACATTGATTTCGACTTCGTCCGGCTTGATTTCGACGTCCACCTCCTCGGCTTCCGGCAGCACGGCGACGGTCGCGGTGCTGGTGTGAATGCGGCCCTGCGCCTCGGTCGCCGGCACGCGCTGGACGCGATGCACGCCGCTCTCATATTTGAGCCGCTTGAAAACATCCGTGCCAGTCACCTCAAAAATAATTTCCCGGAAACCGCCGAGGTCGGACGGGTTGGAATCGAGCGGCTCGACCTTCCATTTGCGCGTCTCGGCGTAGCGGCAAAACATCCGGTAAAGATCGGCGGCGAACAGCGCGGATTCCGAGCCACCGGCACCGGCGCGAATTTCCACAATGGTGTTGCGCGAATCGGTCGGATCCGGCGGCACGAGGCCGAACTGGATCTGCTGCGCGAACTTTTTTTCCTCGGCCTCCAGCCGCGCGATTTCCTCGCGGGCGAGCTGGGCGATTTCGGATTCCGCCACTTCACCCTTGAGCAGCGCACGGTTTTCCGCCAGTTGCGCCTGCGTTTTGAAAAAGTTGTCACCGCACGCGACCAGGTCTTTCAGTCGCGAATATTCCTTGGACATTTCCTGCGCGCGCTGCTGATTGTCGAACGTGGACGGATCACTCAACGCGGCTTCGATTTCCGTGAAGCGGCGGCGGAATTTTTCAATGTGCGGTCGCAAGTCCATGCTTCAATTTTGGATTGGCGAATTGAGATTGCGGAATTTGAAAGCTGCCATTCGTAAAAAAGACAACCGCCCGCAATTCCGGATTTCGGAACGGCGGGCGGTGTTTTGACAAAAGCTAAACCTTCTTTTTCTTCTTCGTAGCCTGTTCGGCCTGCGCGGCCTGCGTCTTGGCGAGGCGCTGCTGGAATTTGTCCACGCGACCGGCGGTGTCCACGAACTTCTGCTGGCCGGTGTAAAACGGGTGGCAGGTGTTGCAAATGCCGACGATGATGGTGGATCGGGTGGAACGCGTCTTGATCACGTTGCCGCAGGCGCAACGGATTTCCGCATCCGCATATTTAGGATGAATGTCCGTCTTCATAAAAGGGCCGGAAAATTACCACGAAACCACCGGATGACAAGCAGGATTTTTCCACCGGCCGGTTCACCGGAAGTTGGCCTTGGTCACCATTTGGCCAAATGCTTGGAAAACACCCTGATTTTCTCTTTGCGCCGGCGACATTAAAAACCTAATGTATGGGCGGATTGTCCGATGGTGTAATGGTAACACAGCGCCCTTTGGAGGCGTTATTCATGGTTCGAATCCATGTCGGACAGCCACTTTTCTCGCCAATAAAATCAATGCTTTCCTGCAATTTTCGCGGGCGGACCTAGACTGGCCGGGATGTTTTCCCTCAATTTCCGTGCGTGGATTTAAACTGCCGTCACGCCGGTTGAAAAACGGACTTCACTCGGGGCGTCGGTGTCCTGGCCAGACAAGTTGAAGGTTGAGCGTCCGCCGTGGCTGTGTTTTCATTGCCCGCCATGCACTGCGTCATCGGTTCCGGCCCGGCGGGCGTCGCGTGCGCGAAGGCCCTCCTCGCGCGCGGCGCCACCGTGCTGATGCTCGACGCCGGAATTGAACTCGAACCGGACCGCGCGCAAGTCGTCCGCCAGTGCGCCGCCGTGAAGCCGGACGCGTGGAGCGCGGAGCAACTGGCGGTGATGAAGGGCGGCATGGCCGCCGATGCCAAGGGCGTGCCGCTCAAGCTGGTCTTCGGCTCCGATTTTCCCTACCGCGAAACGACGGAAAAAATTCCGTGGCGCAACTGCGGCACCGGTCTGAAACCGTCGCTCGCACTCGGCGGGTTGAGCAACGTCTGGGGCGCAGCCATGCTGCCGTATCGCGACTCGGACATCACCGACTGGCCGGTAAACAATGCGGCATTGGCACCACATTATCGCGCCGTGACGAAATTTACCGGCCTCGCTGCGCAGCGCGACGACCTCGAAGAAATTTTTCCACTGCATTGCGAACAGCCGGGCACGCTGCAATCCAGCCGGCAGGCGGATTTATTGCTCAGAAATTTAAAAACCCACCGAGGCGTCTTGCGTGACCGCGGCTGGCATTTCGGCCGGGCCCGCGTGGCGGTGCGCGCCGGCGGAGCCACGGACAACGGCGGTTGCATCCATTGCGGCTTCTGCATGTATGGTTGTCCTTACGGCTGCATTTACAATGCCGCCGACACGGTTCGGGAACTGCGCGAAGCAAAAAACTTCACCTACCAACGCGATGTCGTTGTCACTTCGGTCCGCGAGAACTTGGATAAAGTTTTCATCGCCGGCTTCCACCGCGAGACGCGCGCAACGCTGGCGTTTGAAGCGGACCGGGCTTATCTTGCGGCGGGCGTGATCCCCACGGCGCAGATTTTATTGCGTTCGCAGGCCGCCTACGACCAGCCGCTGACTTTGCGTGACAGCCAGTATTTTCTGTTTCCGCTCGTGCTCGCGCGGCGCACGCGCGACGTGCAGGCCGAGGCGCTCTACACGTTGAGCCAGTTGTTCATTGAATTGAACCGCCCGGAAATCAGCCGTCATAGCGTCCACCTGCAACTTTACACTTACAGCGACATTATCGGCCAGGCCGTGCGGAAATCGCTCGGCCCGCTGAAAATGTTCGCGCCCCATCTGGAGGAGCGCATGCTTATCGTCCAAGGCTACCTGCACTCCGATGAATCACCGACCATCGCAATGACGTTGAAGCGCGACGGTGAAAAGGATTTTCTGCAACTGGACGCGCAGCCGAATCCCGCCACGCGGCCCGCGGTCAAAAAAGTTTTGCACGAGCTGCTCTCGCAAACGCGGCGGCTCGGCGGCGTGGTCGTGCCGCCGCTGCTGCAACTGGCCGAGCCGGGTCGCGGCTTTCATTGCGGCGGCGCGCTGCCCATGCGCGACACACCCGGAAATTTTGAGAGCGATACGCTCGGCCGGCCGCACGGCTGGTCGCGCGTCCATGCGGTGGACGCGAGCGTGCTGCCGGCCGTGCCGGCCACGACCATCACCTTTTCCGTCATGGCCAACGCCCACCGCATCGGCTGGGAAACGGCGGGGATGTGAATTGAATTTATGAGCGGCAAAAAAACCTTCGCCATCACCGGCAGCAATGGCTATGTCGGGGGCTGCCTGAAAAATTATTTCACCGCGCTCGGCTGGGAGACTCTCGAACTGACGCGCCAGCCCAAGCCCGGCGCGCGCGGAATTCAATTTCAGCTTGGCGCTGAAATGTCGCCAAAATCACTTGCCGGCGTCAGCGTGCTCGTGCATTGCGCCTACGATTTCACGCCGCTGCGGCGGGATGAAATCCGCGCGGTGAATGTCGAAGGTTCGTGGAAACTTTTTCAGGCCGCGCGCTCGGCAGGCGTCGAAAAAATCGTTTGCATTTCGTCCATCAGCGCTTTCGCCGGTTGCCGCTCGCTTTACGGGCAGGCAAAGCTGGAGATTGAAAAAATTGCGCTGGATCATGGCGCGCTGGTGATCCGACCGGGACTGGTTTATGGCAGCGGTCCGGGCGGAATGTTTGGCAAACTGGTCGGGCAAGTCCGCAAGTCGTCCGTGATTCCGATAATCGGCGACGGCTCGCAAATCCAGTTTCTCGTCCATCAGGAGGATTTGTCGGCGTTCATCGCACGCTACGCGGGCGGCGAAGTGAAAATGTCCCCGCAAATTCTGACGGCGGCCCATGAACAGCCGTGGGCATTCAAGCAACTGCTCCTGGAAATCGCCCGGGTGCTGGACAAAAAACCCAGATTCATCCCGCTGCCCTGGCGGCTGGTCTGGGCGGGATTGAAATCGGCCGAGCTGTGCGGGCTGAAATTAACTTTCCGCAGCGACAGTTTGGTAAGTTTGATGTATCAGAATCCCAAACCGGATTTCTCCGCGAACGCAGGCGTGGGTCTGGTGTGCCGGCCGTTTCAATTCAAAGGCTGAAGGCCGGATGAAGAAATCCATTTTGAAGCGTCGGCACGCCAGGGCCTTGTTTCTTCATTCTGCATTTTTCATTCTTAATTTGTATTTGCTCCCGGCGGCTTGCGCGTGGCGGTTTTGAGGCCCAGCGCGCTCATGAAAAAGCTGGAAAAAATCGTCTGGATGCCGAGCACGACCAGCGTCGTCGCCGGGATGAGCCGCCGCAAATTTTCCTCCATGGACGGCAGTATGCCATAGCTCGCCTGATGCCAGATCCAGACCGATTGCGCGAGCAAACCGATTCCACCCAGCAAGACCAGCAGGCCCAGCACCAGGCCTTTTTCCAGCGTGAACACCTTGAAAACGCGTGATAATTTCGGGTCGTCGGGCAACAAACCCTCGGCGATGGCAAACACCTTGGTGAAGAAGGCGAACGCGACGAGTTGGAACCCGACGATGACAGTCATGCACGCGACAACGAGCGTGCCGACGTTGAATTCCACCTGACCGAGCCGGAAGTTGCCAAAGGACAGCGCGGCGGCGAGCACAAATCCGAGCAGTGAGAGCGCCAGCCCCGGCACGAGAAACAGCCAGCGCGGCGAAAAGAGGAGCATGAAGCGCAGGTGCCGCCAGCCGTCGCGCCACGGCTTCAGATGCGGCGGGCGCGAACGCCCGTCCTTGTGCAGCGTGATGGGCACCTCGGAAATTTTCAGCCCCTTGAGCGTGGACTTGATGACCATCTCGGACGCGAACTCCATGCCGGTGGTCTGCAAATCCATTTTTCCAAACGCGGTTTTCGTGAAGCCGCGCAGCCCGGAATGGAAATCGTGCGCGGGGCATTTGAAAAACAGGCGGCCGATGAACGACAGCGTGGGGTTGCCAATCCAGCGGTTTTTCCATGGCATCGCGCCAGGCGTGATCGTGCCGCCGCCGACGGGCAGCCGGCAGCCCATGACCAGTTCGTCACCGGCCTGGAATTTTTTGACGAAGCCGGCCACGTCGGAAAAATCGTAGCTGTCGTCGGCGTCGCCCATGATGATCCATTGGCCTGCGGCGGCACGGACGCCGCCGGTGATCGCGCTGCCGTAGCCTTTGTCCTTCACCGGCACGAGGCGCACACCAGCCTTTTCGGCGATGGCCTGCGAACCGTCGGTGCTGCCGTTGTCGGCGATGACGATTTCGCCGCGCACACCGGAGCGCTGGAGCCCGAGCTTGGCCTTTTCGATGCAGCGCGCGAGCGTTTCCGCCTCGTTGAGGCAGGGCATCAGGATGGTCAGTTCCACGGCTTCGCTCATTGAAAAAAAACTTACCAAAAAGCGGAGCCGCTTGGCGAGCGTGAGTTTGGAAAGTTCAATTTAGTTTCACCAGATACCAGTCAAGCGGGCCGGTGGAGGCGCGGAGGTTGAGCGGCGTTTTCCAGACGACCTGCGCGTTCATCCGCTGCAGCCAGCCATCGAGCGTATAATTGAACCAGCCCAAATTTTGCTCCTTCAGCAAAATATATTCGACGCCGCGCGCCTTCACCTCCGCCGCCGTGTCCTCGGGACAAACATGCTCGATGCGGCGGGAACCAAACGGACGCCAGAGCGACGTCTCCGGATCGTCATAAGTGACCATGCCCAATACGTTCAGGTTCGGTGGCAGGAGAGCGCGCGCCGGGGCAAATCCGTCGTTGCGCTGGGCGTAGACCAGATAAACTTCCATCATGCGTGCCTGTAGTTTGGAAGGGGAGCCGTGCGCGGCCATCCTCTTCAAAAGAGTTTGCGCCGGAAACAACGGTCGTGCCGGTGAAACCACCAGCAACCCGCCGGCGATGAAAAAAACCGCGAACGCCGACGCCCGCCACCAGCGCCGGCGCACCAGCCCGGCCTGCCCCGGCCCGGCCAGCAATACCGGCAATTGCAGCAGATAATACGGAGCGAGGATGCGGGCGAAGCACGACATGTTGTATTGTGTCATCAGCGCCAGCAGACTGATGACCGGAGCCCAGCGCACACAACTTTGCCAGGCCCGATCACCGGAGAAACATTTTCTTGGCCGGGCAAAACCCGCCGCCACAACGCTGGCCAGCAGCAGCGCCGAAACCCCGAAGCCCAGGCCGGCATCCTCCTCCATTTGCATTTCCGAAACGGAAAAGTCATAGGCTTGAGACTCATTCATCACCGCCTGCAAAGAGGATTCCAACCTCTCTGGAATGTATTTTATGACGGCAGCATTCCATCGGCCAGCCAGAGGGAACACCGGCGGAACCAAATTTTGTGTCAGCAATGAAACCGCGCTGGCGCCGGTTCTTAAAACTGTGGTGCGGACCACCCCGGAGTGACCCAGCTTGACGCCCGCCCAGTTGTCGGCATGGGCGATGTTCAAAACCATGGTCGGCAGGGCGGAGGCAAAAACCGCGATCATGCAGACCGCCACCGTCCGCAGCGGCCAGCGCAAAATCAATTTCAGCGCGGGCAGAATGGCGACGGCCCACGGCAGCAGCAGCGGCAGCGAAGCCGTCTTGGCGCTGGTCATCATGGCCGCCGCCAGAATGGACGCAAAGAAATCACCTCGCGACCGGGAAACTTTGGCGCGAAGGGCAAAGTCCACCGCCGCCAGCGCAAAGGGCGCACCAAAGAGATCGTTGCCGATGCTCCCGGCCTGCAGCAGAAAACAATAGCCCGTCGGCGCCAGCCACATCCAGTGCCACGCCACGCGCCGCCGCACGCCCAGCCGGGTGCAGACGCTGAACACTAGGCCCGGCAGCAGCAGGAACGAAACCGTGTTGATCAGGAACAACAGCCGGTCGGTCTTCAGCAGCGCGAGGACCGGTGCGGAAACCCATTCGATGCCGCAGGAGCGGTTGTTGATGCGCTCGAAAATGGAGTGGATCCAGTGCCAGCGATCCGCCGCCAGCCAGTGCAGCACGCGCGGCAGCCGGTAGGCCAGCGCATCGTAATTGGTCGGCGCATAAAGCACCCCGCCGAAAATCGCCATGGCTGACAAAATCAAAAACGCCAGCGGGAAAGGACGGCGGAAACGGCGGGTGAATTTCCGCCAGCGGATTCGCGGCGGAATCACGGCGGAAGCTTGTTTTCGCCAGATCAGCAGCGCGCCGAACCCGAGCGCCAGCGCGCCCGCATAGCCGCACGCGTTCAGTTGGTGCAGCGCGGACAGCGCCCAGCCCGCGCAGTTCAGATACGCGCAGACCCAGACCCAGAGCAGAACGAGCGTCGGCATCGGCCGGAGAGTTTCCCCGCCGCTGATTTTGAAATCAATCACCAAAACATTTCATCAGGAATCCAGGAAATCAGGAATTGTTTTGTCAGCTTCCTGGTTTCATGGCTTCCTCATAAAAGATTTGCGTCCGCGCCCCAAATCGTAAATTGTAAATCCAAAATCATAAATCGCCATGCCTTCATTCGACATTGTTTCGCAGGTCAACACGATGGAAGTTGAGAACGCCGTCAACCAGGCCAAAAAGGAGCTCGCCAACCGCTTCGATTTCAAGGGCAGCAAGTGGGAAATCATTTTGGAGAAAACCGAAATCAAGCTCACCGCCGACAACGAGTTCAAGGTCGCCACACTGAACGAAATCGTTGTCGGCAAGCTCGCCAAGCGCGGCGTCAGCATGAAAAGCATCGAGCAGTGCGACCCGGACATCTCGCCGCTCGGCCATGCGCGCCAGAGCATCAAGATCAAGCACGGCATCGAGAGCGCGGTGGCCAAGGAGATCACCGGCTTCATCCGCGACGGCAAGTTCAAGGTGACGACGCAGATCCAGGGCGACGAGGTGCGCGTGAACAGCAAGAGCCGCGACGAATTGCAGACCGTCATCGCCGCCATGCGCGCCCATGAATTTCCCGTGGCCGTGCAGTTTGTTAATTTCAGGGAGTAAAAATGAAATCACTCCACTATCGAGAAAGCATACGAGAATATTTAACTCTTGTTGCAGACCCGAAATTGCAAGGGAAAGAGGGGCCAACCGAAATTATTTGCCTTTGGTTTGATGACTTATATGCGCCTGCTGACAATCCAAAAATTTACAATCCGGGTGTCTTTGAAAAAGGACTTGAAGATTTTGAATCATGTTTTTCTCAAAAAGAATTAGAAGCGATGCGAACATTTCACAACTACTTCAATTCGGTTATTGATAAAATTGACACCGACAAATCATTTGAAGAAATCCAGAAAGACACGAACTGGATTATATTGAGCGAGGAAGCAAAGAAAGCCTTGGCGGTTTTTGGGCAATAGAAAGTTTTTCAGCGCCGTAGGCGCGGCATATTTGTAGTTTCCGATTCGTAAAAATCCCAAGCTCCGTCAGGAGCGACATCATCTGCGCGTTCCTGCTTTTGTTTTCCCCGCGCTTCGGCTAAAAATGCTTTCATGTATTCACCGACGCTGGATGAATTTTTAAAGTTTGCAACGCAGGGAAATCTGATTCCCGTCACGCGCCGCATTCTCGCCGATCTGGAAACGCCGCTCTCGGCCTACCGCAAAATCCGCGGGCAGGGCGAATCGTTCCTCTTTGAATCCGTCGAGGGCGGCGAGCACCTCGGCCGCTACTCGTTCGTCGGCTGCAATCCGCGCGCGGTCATCCGGCAGGACGGTCAGCACGTCCAGATGATCGAGAACGGCCGCGTCACGGAAAGCGCCGTCGTCGGCAAGGACGTGAAGGACGGTCTCGAAGTCGTCGAGCGCGTGATGAAAAAATATCGCGCTGTGGCCGTGCCGGGATTGCCGCGCTTCACCGGCGGCGCCATCGGCTTCATCGGCTACGAATTCATCCACGACGTCGAGCCGGTTGTGCCGCGTCCGCCGCAAGACGAACTAAAAACGCCGGTGATGTATTTTCTCGTCGCCGACCAGCTTTTGATTTTCGACCGCGTGCAGCAGACCATCACGATTTTGGTCAACGCCATTCTCGACGATGCGGAATCGCCCGCCGATGCTTACGAAAACGCGACGAGCGAAATTGACCGGATCATTTCTTTGCTGGAACAACCGAGCGAACACGTCGCCGTCGGTGTGACCAATGAATTTCCAGCCGTCGAATTTGAATCCAACCAGACGAAGGAAAAGTTTTTCGCGAACGTCGAGGCGTCGAAGAAATACATCACCGGCGGCGACATCATCCAGGTGGTCGGCTCGCAGCGGTTTTCCGCGCCCGTCACGGCGTCGCCGCTGGATATTTACCGCGCCGTGCGCAATATCAATCCGTCACCGTATCTTTTCCTGCTGGAGCTGGACGGCTTCGCGCTGGTCGGCGCGTCGCCGGAGTTGCACGTCCGCTGCGAGGAAGGCAAGGTGGAAATCCGCCCCATCGCCGGCACGCGTCGTCGCGGAAAAAATGAGGACGAAGACGCCGCGCTGGAAAAAGAACTGCTCGCCGATCCAAAGGAACGCGCCGAACACGTCATGCTCGTGGACCTTGCGCGCAACGACATCGGGCGCGTCTGCGATTTTGGCAGCGTGCAGGTGAAGGATTTGATGTTCATCGAGCGTTACAGCCACGTCATGCACATCGTCTCGCAGGTCGAGGGCAAATTATCCGCCGAAAAAACGAACTACGATTTGATGCGCGCCACGTTTCCCGCCGGCACGGTCAGCGGCGCGCCAAAAATCCGCGCGATGCAGATTATTTCTGAGCTGGAGCAGACCACGCGCGGCACTTACGCGGGCTGCGTCGGCTATTTTTCCTTCAACGGAAACTTAGATACTTGCATCACCATCCGCACCGCGCTCATCAAGGACGGCAAGGCTTACGTCCAGGCCGGCGGCGGTTGGGTGAATGATTCCACGCCCGAAGGTGAATATCAGGAGACGATCAACAAATCCATGGCGATGCGGAAGGCGATTGCGATGGCGGAAAGTTTCGGGAAAGCGGATTGACCGCGAACCACGCGAAATACGCGAACAGAAAAAGCATTTTTTGTGTGTTTAGCGTATTTCGCGGTTTCAAGAATTGTGAAATCCAAACCAGCCACCCTGACTGAATCCGACGCATGCGAACGCTGCGGCAGTATTGACGTGCTGGAGATTGCCGGGAAGTTTCTCTGCGGAGATTGCGTGTCGCTGGCGGGCTCCAGTTGCGCGGGTTCAGCCGATGACAACGGCTGTTGAATAAGTTTCCTTTGCAGCACCGGCGGATTTTGTTAGGTTGTAGCCGGATAGGAAAATTTATGCGGCACTGGCGTTTCATCGCGGTGGTCGGAATCTTCTTCAGCGTGGCGGTCAACGCCGCGCAAGTCGGGCTGATTAAAATCAACGGTGCCATCGGCCCGGCCAGCGCCAGCTATATCGCCCGCGCCATTGACGCCGCCACGGCCCAAGGCGACGAGTGCCTCATCATCCAGCTCGACACGCCCGGCGGGCTGGTGGATTCCGCTTCGCAAATCGTCGAGAAATTCTACGCCGCGAAAATTCCAACGGTGGTTTATGTCGCGCCGGCACCGGCGCGTGCGGGCAGCGCGGGCGTTTTCATCACCATGTCGGCGGACGTCGCGGTGATGGCACCGCACACGCGCATCGGCGCCGCGCATCCGGTGGAACTCGGTTCCAGCGGCGAGGTGGAAAAGACCGACGACGTGATGAAGAAGAAAATGGAGAATGACACCGCCAGCTTCGCCCAATCCATCGCCGAAAAACGGAACCGCAACGTGGCCTGGGCCAAGTCCGCCGTGCTCGACAGCGCCTCCATCACGGCGGAAGACGCACTGGACAAGAACGTCATTGATTTCATCGCCGACGATCTGCCGGATTTGCTCAAGCAACTGGACGGCCGCGAAATCAACGGCAAGGTGCTGAACACCGCCAACGCAGCCGTCGTGGAAATCCCGATGAACCCATTCGAGCATTTTTCCCAACTCTTCCTGCGGCCGGAAGTGATGTTCATCCTGATGCTGATGGTGATTTACGGCATCATGGGCGAGCTGAGCAGTCCCGGCGCGATTTTGCCAGGTGTGGTCGGCGCGATTGCGCTGATCCTCGTGCTTTACATGTCGGCGATTTTGCCGGTCAACGTCACCGGCCTCGTTTTGATCGGCCTCGCGCTCGTGCTGTTCATCGCGGATGTCTATGCGACAACGCACGGCGTGTTGACCGCCGGCGGCATCGTGACTTTTTTTCTCGGCGCTCTGATGCTGTTCAGCCAGGCCGGGCCGGGCTACGGTTTGTCGCTGCGCTGGATCATTCCGGCGACGCTGCTCACGGCGCTGTTTTTCATTTTTGTCGTCGGCAAGGGCATCCGCGCGCAGTTCAAGCCGGCGCAGACCGGCACTGGCACGATGATCGGAAAAACTGTGAGCGCGATTTCGCGCATTGATTCGGCGGGCGGCAAGGTGTTCATTGAAGGCGAAACGTGGACTGCCGTGAGCGCTGCGCCCGTTGAAGCCGGACAGCCCGTTGAAATCATCGGCATCGAAGGACTCACTTTAAAAGTTAAACCGAAAAATTAAACCAACAACACTATGGAAACACTCATCAACCTAATATTCCAGTCGGGCTTGGGATCGGTCGCCGTCGTCATCGTCATCCTGGCCATTTTCATTCTACCACAGGCCATCCGCATTTTGCGCGAATACGAGCGCGGCGTGATTTTCCGGCTCGGCAAACTGCAGGGCGCCAAAGGCCCAGGGTTGATTTTCCTGATTCCCATCGTGGACAAAATGGTGAAGATGGACTTGCGCGTGGTGACGATTGACGTGCCCAAGCAGGAAATCATGACCAAGGACAACGTGCCGGCCACAGTGGACGCGGTGATGTATTTCCGCGTGGTGGACGCGAACGCGGCGGTCGTGAAGGTGGAAAACTATTGGAAGGCAACTTCGCTCATCGGCCAGACGACCTTGCGCAGCGTGCTCGGCCAGTCGGCACTGGACGAACTGCTGTCGCAGCGCGACGTCATCAACCTGAAATTGCAGGAGATCATTGACAAGCAGACCGAGCCGTGGGGCATCAAGGTCACGTCGGTCGAGGTGAAGGAAGTGTCGCTGCCGGACAGCATGAAGCGCGCGATGGCCAAGCAGGCCGAGGCCGAACGTGAACGTCGCGCGAAGGTCGTGAATGCCGAGGGCGAATTTCAGGCGGCCGAAAAAATGGCACAAGCCGCCGCCGTCATCGCGAAGGAGCCGATTGCGCTGCAACTGCGCTATCTCCAGACCATGCGCGAAATGGCGAGCGAACACAACACGACGACGTTCCTGCCGCTGCCGATAGATTTGTTCAGCGCGTTTTTGAAGAAGTAAACAAAGTCTTCGTGCATTCTGCAATTTCAAGCCAGGCAACTAAGCGTTGTTCTTGGTGTTGAAGTTTAAGCATGAACTCGCGGCGACAATTTGTCCTCGAAGGCTTGAAACAAGCTGGCTTGGTGTTCGGAGTGATGCTTGGAGCGGTTTTGTTGCTGGGAGGCATCAGCAGGGTTCTTGCATACGCTGGAATAATCCACTATCAAGCAATCTTCGTTTTGCTTGGCCTGCCGGCTCTTTGCGGGGCAAGCGTTATAATCGGCCCAGTTCCCACGTTACTAACTTTTTTTGACATAAGTGACAAGCAACTATTCATTTTGTCTTGCGCGCTGATTATTCCATATTGGGCTTGCTTGGGAATCATTGCGGGAATCTTCCAACATTCAAGTGGCAACCCAAACGCAGAACACCAACACAGTTTTCCTGCGAAGCAAATTGTGAAACGGATTCGTTGGACAATAGGAATTGCTGCTTTTGTCGGTGCAGCCTTCTTTATTCTGGCGATAGCCGGATCAAATCACATTTCGAGCCGTCAATACTCTGCCGGCGCATATAGAAATGCCATTATCAACACTGTCAGACAGCTTGACGCAGCCAAGAACCAATTCATTCTTGAAAAAAATCCACCGACCAACTACATCGTAACGGAAACAGATCTGATGCCCTATATAAAATTGAACAGCAAGGGGCAAATTCCTCGTTTTGGTCCGGAGCGCTATGTTTTGAATCCGCTGAGCCAGCCGGTCTATGCCATGCTTGATTCAGATTGGAGATTGCCACGGCGCGGCTGGCACGAAGGATTTACATTTACCAACGGCACGGTTTTCCGGTTTCCTTGAAAATTTTCCAGCTTTCTCCAAAATTATTTTATGCCTCTTTACGAATACGAACTGTGCGAAGGCGACTGCAAGGTCTGCGGCGGGAAGTTCACCTTGAACCGGCCGCTGTCAGCCAAGCCGCTCACGCATTGCCCGGCGTGCAAAAAGCCGGTGCGCAAAATCATCTCCAGCTTCAGCTCGCCGCAAAAGCTCAAGCCGGTCTCCATTACGGACGCGAAGAAAGCCGGCTTCCAGGTCTATAAAAAACTCGGCAAGGGCGAATACGAACGGCAGTAAAATCAGTTGAGAGTTGATGGTTGAGAGAAAAGCCCCGTGGATCTTCGACACGGATTTACTCTGATGTATTCCCTGACCGCTGGGTGGCTGGATCAGACGGTTCGCCCGTTCCACAAAAATCCAATTTAAGCGCGGCGAAAAAACCGCGCGCCTTCGCCAGCGTCTCCTCATATTCCGCCGCCGGATCGGAATCCGCCACGATGCCGGCACCGACGTTGAAATGCGCCGCACCGTCTTTGCAGACCGCCGTGCGGATGGCGATGTTCAACTGGCTTTCGCGATTGAAGCCGAGATAGCCGATCGCGCCACAATATGGCCCGCGCGAAACCGGTTCCAGTTCGTCAATGATTTCCATCGCGCGGAATTTCGGCGCGCCGGTGATGCTGCCGCCGGGAAAACACGACGCAAACGCGGCAAAGTGCGTGACGTCATTTCGCAGCCGGCCTTCGACGGTGGAAACGAGATGCTGCACCTGCGCAAATTTTTCGAGCTTCGCCAGCTCCGGCACCTGCACGGAGCCGTATTCGCAAACCTTGCCCAGATCGTTGCGCAGCAGATCGGTGATCATCACCAGTTCGGCCAGTTCCTTCGCGCTGGTCTGCAATTCGTAGGCAAGCTGCGCGTCGCGCGTCAGGTCGGCGTCGCGCGGGCGCGTGCCTTTGATCGGCCGCGTGACGATCTGCGAACCGCTCAGGCGCAAAAATTGTTCCGGCGAAGATGACGCGATCTGAAAATCACCGCAGTCGAGAAACGCGGAAAATGGCGCGGGTGAAACCGCGCTCAATTTTTCAAACAGTTCCCAGCCGGTGAAACCGCATTGCGCCGTGAGCCGGTGCGACAGGTTGACCTGATAAATGTAGCCGGCGCGGATGTAACGCTGTGCGCGGACGACGGCGGCAAGGAAATCAGCGTTTGAAAAATTCGAGGCGATTTCAACCGCAGAGGTGCAAAGGTGCAGAGACGAATTTCCCGTCTCGGCGTCTCGGCGTCTCGGCGGTGATTCCTTTGTTAGAATGGAATCCCAAAATTTTATTTGTTCGGCCGCCCGTGTTTCGCTGCGCGAGCCGTCGGCATTCAAGCCGGTGGAGACGACGCAGACTTTGCCGAGGCGATGGTCGAACACGACCAGGCTGTCGTAGAAGCCAACATGACAGTCGGATAGTTCCAGGTCGTTCGCCGCGCGGCGCGGGAGCTTTGGCTCGGTGAAATTTTTCAGGTCATAGCCCCAGTAGCCGAACGCGCCGCCGAGCGGAAACGGCGAATCAATTTCGTCGAGCAATTCAAAGCGAGCCATGAGCGCGTCGAGCAGATGCCACGGGTTGCCGTATTGCAGTTGATGGTTGATGGTTGATGGTTGATGGCCGGAAACAATCTCGCAGCGCGAACCGGAGGAGCGGAAGGTGAGCATCGGATTGGCCGCGACGAAGGAATACCGCGCCGCCGGTGAATCAAACTGCGATGTGCGCAGCAAAATAATTCCTCTTTCGCCTCGCAAATTTTCGACAAGCGATTCGGGCGTGTGGCCGGCTTCAATTTCCTGGATCAGCGGGCGCACGATTTTTTAGACAGGATTGACAGAATCATCAGAATAAAAACGGCTGTTTTGGCTGAACTACATTCGGTTCATTTTGTTAATTCAGTCAAAAAAGTTTTCAAGCAAACGCCACCGGCAAGGTTCCCGGCGGACCAACGCGGCGTTCGTAGTCACGGATGATTTCGATGACTTCATCCACATCGTCGGTGATTTTGAGCAGGTCGAGATCGCCGAGGCTGATGTGTTTCTCTTTTTCGAGGCGTGACTTCATCCAGGCGAGCAGGCCTTTCCAATGCTCGCTGCCAAAAAGGATGAGCGGGAACTGCGGGATGCGTTGCGTCTGCACGAGTGTCAGCACCTCAAACAATTCATCGAGCGTGCCGAAGCCGCCGGGCATGTAAACAAAACCGAGGCTGTATTTCACGAAGCAAACCTTGCGCGCGAAAAAATAATGGAAGTGAATCGGCACGTTGGCGAACTTGTTGCCGGCCTGCTCGTGCGGCAGCTCAATGTTCAGGCCGACAGATTTGCCGCCTGCGTGCGCCGCGCCCTTGTTCGCCGCCTCCATGATGCCGGGACCGCCGCCGGTGACGACGGCGAGGTTGTGTTTGGCCAGTCCCTTGGCGATATCCACGGCGGCGCGATAATACTTGTCCGCCGGCTTGGTGCGCGCGGAGCCGAAGATGGTCACGGCGGGCCCGACCTGTGACATCGTCTGGAACGAGTCCACGAACTCGGACATGATGCGGAAAATGCGCCAGGGATCCTCGCGGATGAAAGAATTGCCATCGCTCATGGCGGAAACATAATCCCGCTGCTAAAATGAAACAAGCCGGAGAACGCAAATTCTCCGGCTCGTTCGCGAATGATTTGCTTACGAGCAGCCGAGGCTTTCGCCGCAGTTCAGGCATTTGTAACACGCGCCGTTGCGCACGGCCACATGACCGCAGGTAGGACAAGTCGGCGCGTCGCCTTGGTTTTGAAATGAGCTCGTCAGCGTGAATTTCGCCTGGCCGCGTTCGTGGCCTTTTTCCGATTTCACCTCGAGAATGTCGGTTTCCTCGGCAATTGGCAGTTCAGGCACCGGGCGATTTATTTTTTTTTTCATCTCCTCGATCAGGCCGGGCATGGCGAGCTCGGGCTGCGTGCGGGCCACGGCCACGCTTTCGCGGTAGCCGGGGACGAACTGCAGCGCCAGCCAGCGGAACACATAGTCGGTGATGGACGAGGCGTTGCGGATCTCCGGATTTTTGGTGAAGCCGCTCGGCTCGAAACGCTGATGCGCGAACTTGCGGGCGAGCGCCTCCAGCGGCACGCCATACTGAAACGCGATGCTGGTGAGCGTGCCGATGCTGTCCATCAAGCCGCCGATGGTCGAACCTTCCTTGGCCATGGTGATGAACAGTTCGCCGGGCTGGCCGTCTTCAAACAGGCCGACGGTGAGATAGCCTTCGTGGCCGGCGATGTCGAACTTGTGCGTGAGCGCCTGGCGCGTGTCGGAAAGACGGCGGCGCAGCGGTTTACCGGCTTCGGCCTGTAGCTTGGCGATTTCGGTTTGAAGTTCCTTGATGCGGCTTTCGAGCGGGGCAATGTCGGCAACGGATTGAACCGCCGCCTTGTCGCCACCTTCGTTGGTTTTTTTCGTGTTGAGCGGCTGCGAGCGCTTCGAGCCATCACGATAAATCGCCACGCACTTCAAACCCATTTTCCAAGCTTCGATGTAGGTGTTGCGGACATCCTCAACGGTGCAGGCGCTGGGCATGTTCACGGTCTTTGAAATCGCGCCGCTGATGAACGGCTGGGCCGCACCCATCATTTTCAAATGAGCCATGTAGCCGATGCTGCGCTTGCCTTTGTGGGCTTTGAACGCACAGTCGAACACGGGCAGATGTTCCGGCTTGAGGCCACTGGCAATCGTCTGGCCGTTTTCCTCGACGTCCTCAATCGTGTCGTGCTTCTCAATGTGCGCGATGATGGCAGTAATTTCCTTTTCGCCGTAACCGAGCCGGCGCAACGCATCCGGCACGCCACGATTGACGATCTTCAACATGCCACCGCCGGCGAGCAATTTGTATTTCACGAGCGCAATGTCGGGTTCCACGCCGGTCGTGTCGCAGTCCATCAGGAACGCGATGGTGCCGGTCGGCGCGAGCACGGTGACCTGCGCGTTGCGGTAGCCATGCTGCTTGCCTTTGGCGAGCGCGCGGTCCCAGGTTTTGCGCGCCTCGGTTTTGAGATAACCAAACTCTTCGCTCGGATGAATGTCTTCGACGGCTTCGCGATGAAGCTTGATGACGCCGAGCATGGATTCGACGTTGTCCTTCGCGACGGTTTTCTCCACACCGGCGCAACGAGCATCGTAATAACCGGCAAATGGGCCGACGTTCGCGGCGATTTCCGCGCTCTGTTCGTAGGCGTGACCGGTCATAATGGCGGTGATCGCGCCGGCGAGCGCGCGGCCTTCATCGGAATCATACGGCAGCCCGTAGCTCATGCAGAGCGAACCGAGGTTCGCGAAGCCGAGGCCGAGTGTGCGGAAGATGTGGGAATTTTCCGCGATGTCCTTGGTTGGATAGCTCGCGTTGTCCACAAGAATTTCCTGCGCGGTGATGAAAATGCGCACGGCGGCCTTGAAACGTTCGATGTCGAACTTGCTGTCTTCGCGCTTGAACTTCATCAGGTTCAGCGATGCCAGATTGCACGCGGTGTTGTTGAGGAAAACGTATTCGCTGCACGGATTCGTGGAGTGAATCGGCTCGGTGCCCTTGCAGGTGTGCCATTTCTGGATCGCGCCGTCGTATTGCATGCCCGGGTCGCCGCAGGTGTGCGTGCCTTCGGCAATCTTGTAGAGCAGCTTGGCCGCGTCTTTCTTCTGCAAGGGCAGACCTTTCACGGTCCTGGTCTGCCATTCCTTGCCGGCGAGCGCGGCCTGCATGAATTCGTCGCTGGCTCGCACGGAAAGATTTTCGTTCTGATACATCACGCTGCCGTAGGCATCGCCGTTGTAGGAACCGTCATAACCCTGTTCGATCAGCGCCCACGCCTTCTTTTCTTCCTTTTGTTTGGCGTCAATAAATTCCTCAATGTCGCCATGCCAGTCGCGCAGCGTGTTCATCTTTGCCGCGCGGCGGGTTTTGCCGCCGGACTTCACGACGTTCGCAACCTGATCGTAAACTTTCAGGAAGCTCATCGGGCCGCTGGGCCGGCCGCCGCCGCTCAGCTTCTCGCGGCTGGAACGAATCGGCGTCAAATCGGTGCCGGTGCCGGAACCGTATTTGAACAGCATCGCCTCGCTGTAGGCGAGGTGCATGATGGATTCCATGTCGTCCTTGACGGACTGGATGAAACACGCGCTGCCCTGCGGATATTCATACTGCGTCCGGGCGCGCTCGGCTTCCTTGGTCTTGCGGTTGAAGAACCAGTTGCCCTTGCTGGAATTTTTGCCGACGCCGTATTCGTGATAGAGGCCGACGTTGAACCACACCGGCGAATTGAACGCGCCGTATTGGTTCACGCACAGCCAGGTCAGCTCCTCGTAAAAAATTTCGCCGTCCGCCTTGCTGAAATAGCCGTCCGCGATGCCCCAGTCGGCGATGGTGCGGGTGATGCGGTGGATGAGCTGACGCACGGAGGTTTCGCGCTCGCTGGTGTGCTGCTCGCCATAAAAATATTTCGACACGACGACTTTCGTGGCGAGCACCGACCACGACTTCGGCACCTCGACATTTTCCTGTTTGAAAATCACCTTGTTCGAGTCGTCGGTGATTTCGGCGGTGCGCTTGTCCCATTCGATCTGGTCGAACGGCTTGACCTTGGCGTCGCTGAACACGCGCTCGATGCGCAGCGACTTTTTGGTTTCGGATTTGGCGGGTTTCATCGAGCGGGCGGCAGAAACTTTGTTGGTTCGACGGCTGGCGGCTTTCGGGGCCGGCGCCGAGACATCCTCACGGGCATCAATCATGGTTATCTCCGGGTTAAATTTTAAGACTCAATCCAGACAGTTTCAAGTGAGACAAAACCGGCCGGCGTTCAAAAATCGTCAATTTTCAAGAAAAACGGGCTTTTCCCAAAAAATGAAGCTCCCCAACTAATTGGGGAACGGCCGCCATCATGCTACCACCGGTTGTATCTTTCAAGAAAATTTTACAAAAAAGTTACGCGAACGATATTCCCAAATGAAATCAAGGGGATTTCCGCGTCCGGCTTGAAGAATCGCTGACTTGTTCGCCAATGTGAATAAGTCCTCCGACATTTCAGGACGGAAAATCACCCCTGCTGGGTGCGCAAAAAGCTCTTTCCCACCACCACGCCGATGACCGTGCCGAGGATGGCTCCGGCCACGAAATCCGAGCACCAATGAATCGTCATCGAGACGCCGAATCCGATGTAAAACGCGTAAGTGATGGCCAGCCAGCCCAGCCAGCGTTGCTTTGGGAAAAGCGTGAACACCGTGACGGCCATGGCGAAGGCGATGGTGGTGTGCGACGACGGCCAGCCCCAAAACATCCCGCCGCGCAAAAAACCAAAACGAAAATCGTGGCTGATGTCCGTGCCCACGTCATGCGTGGCGGGATGCACGCGGCCCGTGAACGCTTTGTAAACTGAAGAGATGAGCGAGCCAATTAGTTCCGCCTGGCCGATGGCCCAGCCGGTCAGGGAAACTCGCGCGTGGCTGGTGATGTAGCCGGAAAGAATCAGGACGAGCGGCAACATGAGCGGCATGAGTCCGCCGATGGGTGCGGAAGGAATCATCCAGGCCCACAGCAACGGACTGCGGGTGGAACTGAAATAAAACCAGTCGAAACCAGACTGAACTAAAATGAACGTGAGCACGATGGCCAGCAGATGCCAGAGAATCATCCGCCCTTGAAAACAGCCGAGGATATTTTTCGGCAAAGTGGAGAAGAACTGCTTCACACGGCAAAATTGAAATCAACGGATTGTTCGAGCCAGTTAAGGGCGACTTTCATTTTTCAAATTAGCTGGTTTTCGATGTATTCTGCAACCTGAACAACTTTATCAAAATAATTAGAAACGCGGTGAACCGTAATATTACTACTTTTCCCATGAGCTATCAAATGTCGGTTGTCCATAACCGCATTAATTGCCTCGCGGCGGCCATCCAAATCTATAAACGCATCAAGATTGGTTCCCCAGTCATTGTTAAAACTTGTCGCTATCTCAACCAATCTTCCGGGTTTTGGATTCTGAATTTGTTTAATTTTGGCAGTCGCAAATTTTGCGACTGGTTCAGGTGTTTTTTTGAGAACGTAGGTGCTGTAAAGAACTTGTGCTGAATTTTCCACGTAACCTGAGACGAGAACGCACAAATACTTTGCCCAATGAGATTGGAGTTCCAAATCACCACCAGTTGCCGCACTTGTATTTTTTATCAAGTCGCGAATGGTGGCTTCTTGTTTGGCCAACTCTGCGTTTCTCATTTTAACGAACTGAACATTTCAGTGGCAGTGCGGAGTCGAACTGCTACGTTTTCTTTATCAGCGGTGGCTCTATTAATGCCAAAACGATACATTTCGTCTTGAAGCAATTGTTCGTATGCTTTTTTCAGTGCTTCCAAATCTAGAATTGGCCCGGAATCTAGACGACGTGCAATTGCCACCATGACCGAATCGCAGACTGCTGTATTTAGAGTTCTTTCCGGCTTAAACGCACTCTCACCAATTGCACTAAAAATGACATCAATGGTTTCATTAAACTTTGCCTCACATTGTTCCATGAATTCTTGCGGCGGGTTGCGGTGGTTGAGCGCAAATTGATTTAGAAATTCAGAAAGAGGACGTTGGTATTTTTCTGAATTAAAATAAAAGGCCAAAAAACGCAGAACCAATTCACTGTCTTTTAGTCTTGGACTCGGTTTTCCATAAATTGAACGCCAGTTCGTATTCAAATTAAGCCGATCAACAAGTTTCATCAGTTCACCGTGATATACTGCTTCCCGAATTTCTTGCGGCTTTAATTTCTGACCGCCTGTGTTCAAACGCTCAAATACATGATAGATGCTGGTGTCATCAGCAGATGGTGATTCTTGTTTTACAACCGTAGCGTGCAAGATGTAATCATCCAACTGGATTCTATCGGGCTCTGGAAGCGTTTGGTATGTGAGACCTTCAAAACGTTTCGAGACTTTGGTTAGTTTGAAAACTCTCTGATTTGTTTCGGTGTCTTTTGGGTTAAACACACCCATGCAAAAAAACTGAAGGGTTTTCAACCGCTGTTGGCCGTCAATCACAAGCAGCTTGTTGGTGTCTTGCTCCCGCGCAAGAAACACGCCTGGAACTGGAAGTCCCAGCAAAACGGACTCAATGAATTTTGAAGCTTCGGGCAACTTCCAAACATAACCACGCTGAAAACTGGGAATGAAAATGTCACCTTTTCCCATGCGCTTCACTAAGCCGGCTACGTCAAAATCAGCGCCGAAGCTGGTTATTTCATAGCGGGTTGGAGCAACAGTGTCATCATTTGCGCTGTCATCCAAAACTTGTTTTTCATCTTCGACTTCAGCTTGTGCTTCTTTCAAGTCATCAAGTTCAATTTGATTTTCTTCGCTCATAATTTTCCTTGGTTGTCTTGTTCTAATTAAAATTGTTTCAAGAACCGCACGTCGTTTTCGTAGAAGAGGCGGATGTCGTTGATGCCGTAGCGCAGCATGGTTCTCATTTCGCCTTTTTCGTGCCGGAGGTTTCGCGCAAAGCCGCCGCAGGTTCAAGTTCCGACCAGTTTTTGATGATGCGTCCGCGATAATTGCGTTGCTCGGCGCGCAGATGCGCGAGCAGGCGGCGCGGGTCGTTGCCAAAACGGTCGCACAGCGATTTGCGGGCGGCGCGCACTTCGGCCACGGCTTCGTCTGAATGTGTTTTCATATCAGTTCTCCCAACAGTTCGAGCGGCGTGATGACCGCAGGCACGGCCAATCCCAGTCGCTTGTTCACTTTTTCAATATGCCGGAATTTATTCGGATTGGCCAGATGAACGCAGTTCCAAGTCAACAGAACATCGCAGCCATAAAGCGAGGCCAGCGCAAGGTGGACGGCATCGGCGGTCGGTTGCTGTGGCATAAGCAGATTTTCAACGTAGGTCTGGACGATTTCATCAATCCGGGCATCAAGGTCAAGCACCGGCAATTCATCCAGCAAGGCCAGGGCGTTGCAGCGTTTGGCTTCGGGATATTTCGGATCGCTCAATTCATCGCGAACGACCAGGCTGGTGGCCAGTTCGTGTTCGTGGCGATGATCGTCCCACCAACGTCGCGTCCAGTTCCGGCGCGAGACACATTCGACGTTCCGGCGGGTTTCAAAATAGAAACTCGGAATCGTGGTCTCGATGTAAATTTTCAGGGCCATTAAAACTGTTTCAAGAACCGCACGTCGTTTTCGTAGAAGAGGCGGATGTCGTTGATGCCGTAACGGAGCATGGCGATGCGCTCGATGCCGAAGCCGAACGCCCAGCCGGTCCACACTTCGGGATCGTAGCCGACGGTCTCGAACACCTGCGGATGCACCATGCCGCAGCCAGCGATCTCCAGCCAGTCCTTGCCCATCTTTTTCACGAGCGCGTTGGTGAAATCAATCTCGTAGCTCGGCTCGGTGTAGCTGAAATAATGCGGCCGGAAACGGATCTTCACGTCGCTGCCCATGAGTTCCTTGAAAACAAATTCAACTGTGCCCTTCAAATCGCCGACGGTGATATTTTTATCAACGTAAAGTCCTTCAATCTGGTGGAACGTGGGATTGTGCGTGGCGTCGGCGTTGTCGCGGCGATAGACGCGGCCCGGCACGATGATGCGCACGGGCGGCGGCTGTTTTTCCATCACGCGAATCTGCACGGACGAAGTGTGGGTGCGCAAGAGGCGTGAGGCGTTGGGCGCGGGGCTTGGGGCGGAGGCCAGATAAAATGTATCCTGCGAATCGCGCGCGGGATGGTCGGCGGGCGTGTTGAGCGCGTCGAAGCAATGATACTCGTCCTCGATCTCCGGTCCGTCGGCGACGGCGAAGCCAATCTTGCGAAAGGCGCGGACGATGTCGTCGGTGACCTGCGTGAGCGGATGCAATTTGCCGAGCGCGCGGCGGCGGCCGGGCAATGTAAAATCGGTCGGCTCTTTCGGCAGCGCGGCTTTCATTTCCAGTTCTTCGCGGCGAGCGATGAGCGCGGCTTCGAGCTCCACCTTGGCGGCGTTGATGAGTTTGCCGGCGGCGGGCTTTTCTTCTTTCGAGAGCGTGCCCATCTGCTTCATCAGCGCGGTGAACTTGCCGTTCGGCCCGATCCACGCGCCCTTGGTCTGTTCGAGCGCGGCGAGATCGGGCGCGTTTTTTAATTCGCCCAGCGCGGTTTGTTTTAGCGGTTCAATTTGGTCGAGAAATCCAGCCATAATAATTTCCAAAAGTTTAGCCGCAAAAAGGCACAAAAGTCACAAAAGAAATGCAGTGGTTTTTTGCGTGTTTTGCGATTTTTTGCGGCAATAAAAAAACGGGCGAACTTTTCAGTCCGCCCGTCTTTCGAATTCTAATTTGCTCAAGCCTTGGCCAAAGTGGCGGCGGGCTTGTTCTTCAGCGCGGCCTTGGCGGCGTTGACGATTTCGCCAAACGCGGCGGCATCGGTCGCGGCGAGATCAGCCAGCACCTTGCGGTCGAGACCGATCTTCGCGGCCTTGACGCCTTCCATGAAGCGGCTGTAGGTCAGACCGAGTTCGCGGACGGCGGCGTTGATGCGGATCTGCCAGAGATAGCGGAAGGTGCGCTTCTTGACGCGGCGGTCGCGGTAGGCGTATTGCCGGCCGTGGTCAACGGCGTCGGACGCGTAGCGGTAAAGTTTGGAACGTTTGAGACGGAAGCCCTTGGCCGCCGTCAACATCCGTTTGCGACGTTTGCGGGAAGCGGGGGAATTGGTGACACGCATCTTGGTGGATAGTTAAAAGTTGATGGTTGATGGAATATCAGTGGCTGAAGGGCAGGCTCTGGGTGACCCGGTAGGTGTCGGTTGGGTCCACGACCACGGACTTGCCCAGGCTGCGGAGGCGCTTGGAATTTTTGGTTTGGGCCAGATGGCGGCGGCCGGCGCGTGAGCGCATGACCTTGCCGGTGCCGGTGATCTTGAACCGTTTGGCCACGGATTTCTTGGTTTTGATGCCTTTTGGACGTCGCATAAAATTATTTCAATAGCAAAAGAGCGCGCACTATACGCGGCTGGCGGCCGGCTTGCAAGAGCGATTTTCAATTGTCGGGACTGCCGGCCCGCCGCTGGCTTGCCTCCGGTTACGGATTGCTCGAACTGTTGGTCAGAGACGGCGGCGTGGTGGAAAAAGATTTGGTCGTGTCAATCGGCGCGCCCGCGTTGAGCTGGGCCAGAACGGCGTCGGTCAGATCATTGTCGCCGCTGGTGTAGACGATGGCCATGGTGCCGTTGACGGTTTCCGCCGCCGTGTCAAAAACCAGGTTGTAACCGGCCGCCTTGGCCTTGGTGTTAACAGCGGCCTTGATATCAACGAGAATCTTTTCACGCATCCGCTGGCGCTGCTCGCCCAGCGTGGTCTGCGCCTGCCGCTCATATTGATCAATGGCAGCCTTGGAAGCCTGCAATTCCTTGAGTTTGTCGGAAGCAGCCTGTTTGCGGCGGTCGCGTTCGTCGGCGGAGAGCGCCTGGTCATTCGCCTGCGCCTGAAGGGCCTGATAATCGTCGCTGCCCTTTTTCAAATCATCCTTCATGCTCTTGTCGTCCTTGTCGAGCTGGGCGGCATGTTCCTGAATGGCGGCCTGGGCCAGTTTAGTCTTGTAATAATTGTCGAAAAGCTTTTTCAAATCCACCGTGGCAATCTTGGTTTGCGCCAGCGCGGAGCTGCCCATGAAAGCCGTCAGCAAAATCAACGGGAGAATCGTCCTAAACAAATTTTTCATGGAGACAGGAAAGCAGAACCGGCGGTCGAAGCCAACTCAAAACTGGCGCAGCCGCGTCAAAACATCTGCAAACGGAAAAACAACGTGTCGTTGGTCGCCGGCAGGGTGACGCTGGTCGAACCGTTGGTCAGCATCGGCGCCTGCGGCACGGCCAGCCAGTTGGTGGAAGCCAAATTCGTGCTGGATTCTAGGACAAATTCAGGCGCAAGGCCGGGCCAGGCCAAAGTGACATTCGTGCCGCCGTCGCTGGTGATGGCCAGCGTGGGCTGCGATTGCAACAGGATTTTGGCCAGGAAGGTGTCGCTCGGCCCGTTGAGAAAAGTCTGGAACGCGCCGGCCGTGGCAAAATTCGTCGAATACGTTTGTCCGACAACGTAGGCGTTGCCCGTCGGATCCACCGCGATGCCGTAGCCGGCATCATACTGCGGACCGCCGAGCAGCGTTGAGTAAAGCAGCGCCGACGCATCGGGATTAAAGGCCGTCACAAAAACATCCGAGTTGCCGGAATTGGTCGCGCGAAGAAACCCGGTGCTGTTGGTCGGCTGGCACGGGAAATTGGCCGAGAGGGTGTAGCCGGTGACAAACGCATCACCAGCCAAGTCAACCGCGACGCCAAACCCCAAATCAATGCCACTGCCGCCAAACGTCACGGAATACGCGATGACGGCATTCGTTCCGACGTTGGTGATTTTCGTCAAAAATACATTCGTCGTGACGAAAATGGTTCTGCCGACATTATTGGTGAGGTAATTGGCAACAAGGTTCGTCGCCACCGTGTTCGGAAAATTCGTGGAAACCGTCCAGCCGGTCACGTAAGCGGCTCCGGAGTTGTCCACGGCAATATGGTTGGCGACGTCATTGTTCACGCCGCCGAGCAGGGTTGAATACACAAAATTGGAACCGGACGGCGCCAGCTTGATGACGAACGCGTCGTAGGAGGAACCAGCGCCGTTGGTAAAACCGTCCAACCAATGGCCGCTGTAAAGATTTGTGCCAATAAGCTGGGAAATGAAATTGGTGGTCGGAAAATTGGCCGAGCCGGTGAACCCCGCGATGTAAATGTTGTTGCCGCTGTCCAGCGCGATGCCCTGGCCCTGGTCAAATGTGATGCCTCCCAGGTAAGTGGAAAAGACCAGCGCGGTGCCGTTGGACGCGATTTCCGACACAAATGCGTTGCAGTTGTAATAGACGGTGTAGGGGCAGGCCAGATGTTTTTGGATGGCATTGGTCGTTGGGAAATCAGCCGAATAGCTGTAACCGGTCACATAGGCGTTGTCCGACGAATCCACCGCGATGTCAATGCCGGCATCCATGGCGGATCCGCCCAAGTAGGTCGAATAAACCAGATTTGATCCGCCGGGATTCAGTTCCGTAACGAAGGCGTCAACCGGATAGGAATTAAAGCTGGTGCTGAACACCCCGGAAATTTTGGCGTAGAGCGCATTCGTCGTGGGGAAATTCGGCGAATCCGTCCAACCGGTCACAAACGCATTGCCCGCGCCGTCCACCGCCAGTCCCACCGCCCCGTCATCAGCGCTGCCGCCGAGATAGGTCAAGTAAATCAAATTTGTGCCGAGATTGCCAAACCGGGCCACAAACGCGTCTCCGGTCAGCGTGCCGCCGCCGAAGTTGGTCTGATAGGCGCCGGGCGTCGAAAAAGGACCATTCGTGTAAAACTGTTTGGATAAAGTCTGGCCGGCGATATAAATGCTGCCGTCGTTGGTGTTGACCGCGACCGCCCACGCAGCTTCGCCCGCAGTGCCGCCAAAATAAGTCGCGTAGCTTAAAATCGGATCAATCACCAGCGGCAGCGTGCGGTCGTATTTTCCCACGGCGAAGGCGACGCGGTGCGCGTCCAGAATTTTGTAGCCGCCGGCGATTTCTTTCCGGCTGCCACCGGCCATCTGGTAAATCAGCGGCTTCGGCTGGAGGATTTCCCGGCCGCCCAGTTTCAACACCAGTTCGCCTTGTGTGTTGGTGGTGACCTGATCCGCGCCGTCGAAACGCAATGTGATCAAATCCGGATCGGCCCCGGCGGCGACCGACAAATCATACTCGATCTGCCGCTGGTTGCCGTAATAGACCAGGTTGATGCCCGGATAAACTCCGTCAACGCGCACTCGGGCGAAGATTGGCAGCCCGGAACGCCACTGCGCGGGGTCGCTGCCGGTGAACCGGTTGATTTTGCCCGGCAATTCCTGATCACCATAAATTCGGGCCAGCGGGCTGGTGCCGGCAAACTGCATTTGCACCGCGCGGGCGGATGCGTTCGCATTTCCCCGCAGAACCAGTTGCGCCCCATCCGGCGAAATGGAAAACTGCGAATCCCGTCCCTGCGCCTGAAAGTGCGCCGGAGCGTCGGCTTCAAAATAAAGCGGCAGATTGCCGAACGTGACGGCGGTTTGCGCGGACGCCGCCAGCGTCGCCAGTCCCAGCACGACGCCGGCGAGCTTCATGGACGTAAATATTTTTGCGCGATGGTGGCTCATGTTAAAAATCGCGGGTGTAGCCGGCGCTGAACTGGAACTGGCCGGAGCCGCCGTTGTATTGATCGTGGGTGATGGGGACGCCGTAATCCAGCCGCAACGGCCCCATGTGCGGAATGTTCAATCGGAGACCCAGTCCCACGTCGTCGTCAAAATTTCCGGAAAACGTGGTGGTGCCCTCGCCGACGGAACCCGCGTCAAAGAACGTGGCAACCCGCACGCCCACGCCGTTTTCTTTTTCCACGATCGGGATGCTGTATTCCACCGAGCCGAACCACACGCTGTCGCCGCCGATCGGTTCGTTCACCGTCACGCTGGGCGTGGGCGGATCGCGTGGCGAGACGTTGCGGAACTTGAAGCCGCGCAGCGAATAAATGCCGCCGAGATAATACGCATCGTAGAACGGCACGTCACCGCCGTTGATGCTGCCGGCGATGCCCACGCGCCCGACGGCCTCGATGACGTGACCTTTCATCAGGCCGGGGAAATACCACGAACTTTTGAGTTGGATTTTGTAGTAGTCCACGTCGCCCACGCTGATTTCGGGATCAATTTCCGTGCGCTGGCCGTGGTTGGGCAGTTGCGTGCTGTTGCGCGTGTCGTAGGCGAGCGTCGTGCCAAAGATGCTGTAATCATGCGGGCCGAGCTGCTGTAGAATGGATTCCGGCACGTTGGACGGGACTTGTTGAGCGGGAACCCCTGTGGGAACTTGTCCTTGTGCTGGAGTAGTGGGTGGGCTTGTAGGCGGGCCGGGCGATACCGTGGTATAACCAGGCGTAGTATAACCAACATAATAAGGGCTGTTCAAGGAGATGCCCACTTGCTGGAACGTGTAGCTGACGCTGCCGATCAAAAAATCGCTCCACAGCGCGCGGGTCAGGCTCAACCGTGCGCCCGACTGGCTTTCATCATAAATGTCATTCGGACTTTCGAAGTCGAGTTGGTGGCGGTAAAAGTCAACACCCAACGACAGCTTGCGGTTTAGAAACCACGGCTCGATGAAGGAAAGTTCGTAATCCCGGCGCTGCGTGCCGAGCGCGAGTTTCAGCCGCAATTTCTGGCCGGCCCCGGTGAAGGTCGGCGGATGGAACAAATCAAAGTTGCCCTGCGACATCTCCACGAAACCGACGAGCGAATCCACCGAGCTGAAGCCCGCGCCGAAGGTCAGGTTGCCGGTGTTTTTTTCCACCACGTCGATGTCCAGGTTTTTGCGGCCGGAAATCGGCGGGTCGGTCGGCTCCGGATCCGCCTCCACCTTTTCAAAATACTGCAGGTTTTCCAGGCGCTGCTTGCTGATCTTGACGCGCACCATGTCGAACACCTCGCCGGGCGAGATGGCCAGTTCGCGGCGGATGACCTTGTCCTTGGTCTTGACGTTGCCGGTGATGTTGATTTTTTCGACGTAGGTTTTCTGGCCTTCATCAATCACATACTCCAGGTCAATCGTGCCCGTGTCCACGTTGGGCGTGCGGATGACGCGCAGGTTGGACCCCTGCGTCACGTCAATGTAGCCCTTGCTCCCGTAAAAATCCTGCAATGCCTCGGTGTCCTTTTTCTGGCCGTCGGGCGTGAACGTGTCCCCCACGTCCATCGGAAAGCCGTTGACGCCGGTCCGGCCTTTCAACCGCTGGTAGGCGTGGTTGTATTCCATGCCGGTGCGGATCTGGGCGGCGGTGAAAATTTTATTCCCGGTCAGCTTGACCGAGCCGACCTTGTATTGCCGGCCTTCAAACAAATAATATTTGATCGCCAGCGTGTTCGTCGTCGGGTTGTCCAGCTTCACGTCCTTGATGGCAAAATCGAGATAACCGTGTTCCAGGTAAAAATTCGACAGCAGGTCGCGGTCGTCGTCGAAATCATCCTGCTTGAAGACGCCGTTGCCCGTCAGCCACGACCACATCCAGTGCCGCTTGAGCTTCACCACCCCGCGCAATTCTTTCTGCGTGAACGCCGCCGCGCCGATGAAATCAATCTCGGTAATCTTCACCTTCTGGCTTTCGACAATCTCGAAGGTGACCGTGCCGTGGCCGGCGTTCTCGTCCACGCTGGTCACATACTTCACCTGCGTGTCGGCATAGCCGTATTTTTCGTAAAGCTTCTTGATGTCCTGCACGTCGGTGAACAGTTTCTGCTCATCCAGCGGATCGCCGACTTTCACGGTGACCTTTTTCTTGATCTTGGATTCTTTGACTTTTTTGTTGCCGACAATCTTGATTTCCGTGATGCGCGGGCGGGCCTGCACGATGTAGGTCAGCACCACGCCGCTGCCGTTGGTGGACTGGTTCACCGAAACGCGGATGTTGTAAAATTGCCCCGTGGCATAAAGCGCGTGGACATCGTCCTGGGTGGAATTGACGCGGTAAAGGTCACCCGCCCGGACGCGGATGTTGGAGCGGATGAATTCCTGGCTGACCTGCGGCGGACCGACAAACTTGATTTCCACGCCGTCAATGGTCGGGCCGGCCGCCTGCGACCACGCGACCTGCGCGCAGCCGAGCAACAGCCAGACTCCGATAAGGCGGAAGAATAATTTCATCGTCTAACTAACTGCCCGGCACGTCTTCGTTGCTGACTTTGGCGGCGCTTTCAAATCGCGTATAAGATTTCAAGAATGTTAAATTGATGTCGCCCGTCGGGCCGTTGCGCTGCTTGGCGATCAACAGATTCACCGGCAGACCGTCGGCTTCCTCGGCTGGCACGCCGTCTTCGTCGTCGCCCGCGTTTGGCTTGTATAACAGACCCACCACGTCGGCGTCCTGTTCAATCGCGCCCGATTCGCGCAAGTCCGACAGCCGCGGCTTGCGGCTCTTGTCTTTTTCCAGCTCGCGGTTCAACTGGCTCAACACCAACACCGGCACCTTTAGTTCCTTCGCCAAGGCCTTGATGCCGCTGGAAATGTCGGCGATTTCCTGCTGGCGGTTGTCTTGCGATCGTCGCGAAGTAGAATGCAGCAACTGCAAATAGTCAATCACGAACAGTTTCACGCCGTGCTGCTGGTGCATCCGTCGCGCCCGCGCCCGCAGGTCCAAAATCGAAAGTCCCGCCGTGTCGTCAATCAACAGCTTCGCCTTCGCCAGCCGGCCCGCCGCGCTCGTCAGCTTCGGAAAATCCGCCTCGCTCATGAAGCCTTCGCGGATGCTGCGCAGGTTCACGCGCGCGATCGAGCACAACATGCGCAGCACGAGCGACTCCGCGCTCATTTCCAAACTGAACACGCCCGCCGGCAGGTTTTGCTCGAGCACGACGTGCTCGACGATGTTCATCGCCAGCGACGTTTTGCCCATCGAAGGCCGCGCCGCGATCACGATCATTTCCTGACCGTGCAACCCGTCCGTCATCCGGTCCAGGTCCGGGAAGCCCGTGCCGAGGCCGTTCAACGTGCCCTGCCGGCCGAAATAATTTTCGACCGTGAGAATCGCCTTGCCGACGAGTTCCTTGACCGTGGCCGTGCTGCTCTGCGCGCGCGACTCGTTGATGCGCAGAATTTCCTTCTCCACCTCGTCCAGCAGCGTCTCCACGTCGCCCTCATAATCATAAACGCGACCGACGACTTCCGTGCAGGTGGCGATCATCCGGCGCAGCAGAAATTTTTCCTGCACGATGTCGAGGTAATAGGAAAGGTTCGCCGCGCTCGGAACCGAATCCTGAAGCTGCGACAGATATGCGATGCCGCCGATCTGATCCAGCAGCCCCTTGTCTTTCAATCGCTGCATCACCGTCACAATCTCAATCGGAACCCGGTTGTCATACATCTCGAACAATTCGGCTTGAATCGTCTGGTGCCGCAGGTCGTAATGCGCTTCGACACCGGTGCCTTTCAGTTTTTCGATGACTTCGCCGACGCATTCATTGGGCGAAAGCAACTGGCAGCCAAGCACGCCCTGCTCCATGTCCAAGGCGTGAGGCGGCAGCCGGTCAATGCTGGTGCGGCTGTCGGCCCGCGCCGATTTTTGTCGCCGCGCCTTTTTCAAGTCGGCTGCCGCACCGGCGATGTCGGAAACGGAATCTATCATGCCGCCATTGCTACCAAAATGGGAAACAAAAGGAAACAACTGTGAAGCAAAAGATGCTCCCAGCGTTTTGGGGAAAACCTGCCGTTTTAATGTCAATAACTTTCAGTCTTAAAAATAAGCGTCATTGCTCCGGCGGCGTAAAATCAATGCGGTTTTGAGTTGGTGTTTCTTTTGCAACTGCGTTGGCCTTTTGGGCCGGAGCTTTTGCGGACAGACAGCCTTGTAGCATTGCTTGATAAGGGTAAACACCAACTTTCCAGCCAAGTCATCCATAGCCTTTCCCTTTCGACTCGCCAGTTCACAGCAAACCCCCTCAACAACGGAGTTGAAAGCGAGTTCTTTCACCTTCATGGCGAGAACCCGGCTAAACAAGACCTTGTTCAAATTCAGTTTCTTGTTCTCTGTGACAAGCGCCGTGAATAAGTTTGCCAAGGTTTTGTTTTCAAATTCGTCTTCAAACCAGTCGACGCATTCACAAAGCTCGGCCACTAGTGTTTGAAAATCATCGTCATCAATCTCAGAGATTTTTCTTTCAAGATAGTTATTCATGTAAATAGGAGACTACCCGATTCAATCGGCGGCAAGACAAAATTCTTTTTCTCGTTCGCAAAGTTATTCGCCACGGAAAATTTGACTCGCCTCCGAACGCGACTAGACTTCACGGACTTGTTTTTTGCATGAATCGCAAACCGTCCATCCTCGTCGTCCTGCTCACGGTCTTCATTGACCTCGTCGGCTTCGGCATCGTCGTGCCGCTCGTGCCGATTTTCAGTCGACACTACGGCGCGAGCGGCTGGCTCATCGGCACCATCATCGCGTCCTATTCGGCGATGCAGTTCATCTTCGCGCCCATCTGGGGCCGCCTGTCCGACCGGCTCGGCCGCCGGCCGATTTTGTTATTCAGCAGCGTCGGCTCGGCGCTGTCCTATGTGCTGTTCGCCATCGCCTCCGGATTTGAAAACCACACGACCGCGCTCGTGGCGCTGCTCATCTCTCGCGCGTTCGCCGGCGCGTGTGCCGGCAACATCACCGTCGCGCAGGCCTACATCGCCGACATCACGCCGCCGGAAAACCGCTCCAAGCGCATGGGCCTGGTCGGCATGGCGTTCGGCCTCGGCTTCATCTTCGGCCCGGCCATCAGCGGCGTGGCGCTGAAGTTCGGTGGTGCCACCGCGCCCGGCTGGACGGCGGCGGCGCTGTGCGCGGCGAATTTTTTTCTCGCCTATTTTATCCTCGCCGAAAGCCTGAAGCCGAATTCCGACCACGCCAACCAGCGCCCGCGGTTCGCACAGTGGATGCACACGCTCGCGCAGCCGAAAATCGGTTTACTGATTTTGATCTTTTTCCTCGCGACTTTCGCGTTCAGTTGTTTTGAAAGCACGCTGCCGCTGCTGGTCAGCGACAATTTCAATCTCGGCATCACGCAGAACGCCGCCGCGTCGGCGGGCAGCGTCGTTTCGCTGTTCGTTTTCTGCGGCATCATCGGCGCGTTCATCCAAGGCGGGATGATCGGCCGGATGGTGAAACTGCTGGGCGAGCCGAAGCTGATCGCCGTGAGCCTGTTCCTCACCGGCGCGGCGCTGGCGCTGCTGCCGTTCATCAAGGGCGACGGCCAGTTGAAATGGTCGGCGGTGCTGCACGCGACGGATTGGCCGTGGATCAAAATGCTGCTCGCGCTCGCGCTGCTGTCCATCGGCTCCAGCCTCACGCGCGCGCCGGTGTTCGGCCTGCTCTCGAATCTCACGCCGGCCAACGAACAGGGCGGCACCATTGGCGTCGCGCAAAGCGCCGGCGCGCTCGCGCGCATCCTCGGCCCGATGTTCGCCGCGTCGCTCTACGTCCATGTGCCGGAGCTGCCGTATCTCGTCTGCGGCGGCGTTTCCGCGCTGGCGGGAATTCTCGCGGCGGTCCGGCTTGGCGCAAAATAATTTTTCGCGCCGCCAATTTTCAACCTTCAACTTTTAACCGGTTACAAAAAAGGAGCGGCGGACTGGCCTTCACACCCGGATTTTGCCAGCCCGCCGCCTTGCCGTTCACACGAACGGAAGCTGATTACTGTGGTGGTGCGTCGCCTGGTGGCGGACCATCCGGCGGATTGTTACCGTCGGCACCGGGCGGCGGCCCGTCCGGCATATTGTTGTCGCCACCACCCGGACCTTGGTTGCCATCAGGACCAGCTTGGCCGTCCGAACCGTTCTGATGATTGGGACGCGGCGGGCGAGCACCGAGATATTCGTCGCGCGTCAGCTTGCCGTCGCCGTTTTTATCCAGCGTCTTCAACGCCGCCGGCGCGTTGGCGATTTCGCTGGCGTCAATCACGCCGTCACCGTTCGCGTCGAGCGCCTTGACGATCAGCGGTGTCGGCGGACGCGGCGCGTCGGCGGGCGCATCTTTCGGCAGCGGCGGCAGATATTCGTTCGTTGTCAGGACGCCGTCACCGTTTTTGTCCAGCGTCAGCAACTGGGCGCTCGCGTTGGCGATTTCGTTGGAATCAATAATGCCGTCATGATTCACGTCGAGCGCCGTGACGATGGGCAGCGGCGGCGGACGATGATGCCGACCCGGCCCGCCGGGTCCGCCACCGCCGGGCGGGCCGTCGTTGTTGTTGTCTTGTGCGTTGGCCGCCAGCGTCAGCGCGCCGATTGCGACCACGAGTGCGGTGATGATTTTTGTATTCATAATTTTACCTTTCATTTTGGATGTGAATCTTTATTACGCGAACAATCTAGCAAATCCAACCTTAAGCCGACGTTAAGCGGAATAAATTTCGTATTTATTTTTTGGCCACGCCGCCAGCGGCCAGCGCGAGAAACTGCTCGTCCGTCAGAGTTTTCAAAAACGCCACCAACGCACGTTTGTCCGCCGCGCTCAACGGCACACCGCCGTCGGGATGCTTGGCGAGGTTTGGGTCGAGCGTAGCGCTGCGCGCCACGCCGGTTGAGTAATGCTCAATCACATCTTCCAGCGTGCGGAAACGTCCGTCGTGCATGTAGGGCGCGGTCAGCGCAATGTTGCGCAGCGACGGCACAGTGAACTTGCCGCGGTCGGAAGCCTTGCCCGTGACTTTCTCGCGGCCAATGTCCTTGAACGCGCCGTCGGAACCGTTGTTCGCAAAACTCTGGCTCTGGAACAGCGGTCCGCCATGGCAGTGAAAACAGTCCGCGCCAAACTGGCCACGTCGCGGATCGTATTCGGTGGAAAATAATTCAAACCCGCGCTGCTCTTCAGCCGTGAATTTTTCCTCGCCGCGCAGCACGCGGTCGAACTTGGCATCGAACGAGGTGAGCGTGAGCAAATAATTTTCTAGTGCGAGCGAGATTTTTTCCGCCGTGATTTCGGGCGATCCGAACGCGGCGGTGAACATTCCGGCGTAGTCAGTTTTGTCTGTCGCGCGGAGCTTGTCACAAAGGTTCGTCAGCGTCTCGTGCATTTCAATCGGGTTTTGGATTGGCTGCAAAACCTGCTCGCGCAAGCTCGTCGCGCGGCCGTCCCAGAAAAATTCCTTTTTCCAGGCAAGGTTGAACAGCGGCATTGCATTGCGCGCTCCAAATTCGCCCTCCGCGCCGCGCGCCGTGCGCCGTCCATCCGAAAACGCCTTCTCCGGCAGATGACAGTCTGCGCACGACTGAACATTGTTAATCGAAAGCTGCTTGTCGAAGAACAAAGTTTTGCCCAGCGCGACGCGCTCGACCGTCAGCGGATTGTCCCGTGGCAAATCAGGAATTGGAAACGTCGCGCTCATCTGAAACGGATACGGCGTGAATTTAGCCGGCAGATAAAGCGGCTTCGGATGTGCAGCGGCGATTTGCGCATCCGTCAGGTTGCTGATGCGGTGGACGGAAAACGCACCGGTGAGATTTTTCACCAGCGCAGCGGAAATCGGATCGCCGTCGCGTGAGTGTGTCGAGGAACCGTCTTTTGAAAATAAAAGCGGGCGCGGTGCGTTCAGCAACATCGCAAGATCAAAATCCAGTTCCAGCTTCGTTTGATTCGTGACGATGAGCGGTGCGGCGAGCGTAATGCGCGTGGCGTTCGTGTCCCGCGCAAGATGATACGCCCAGCCGTCGAGTTCGCCGCCGGCGTTGCGCCACAAGCCTTCGAGCGCGAGAAAAATAAATCCGCCCTGCCAGCTCCAGTGCAGGCCGTTCAAGTTTGGATTCAACGGATGGCCGGCGGGAAACTTGGAAATGTCCGCGTGATTCAGATTGGTGTTCAGTCCGACGAGAAACCGCACACTGCAAAATTCGCCCGGTGGAATTTTTTCTAGCCAGATGGAATGGCGGTTCGCGTCGAAGTCCAGCCACGCGACGGAATTGGAAAGTTCCAGCCACGAGCCGTCAGTGCGTTGCAGCGCGAAATCGCTGACGAGATAACTCACGCGCGTAATGGAGAAAGTTTCGCCCGCCGAAGTCTGGTAGCGCAGCGATGCAGGTTGAACCGGCATGCCGTTGACGGTGTCACGCACCTGGATTTCCAGCGTGGCACCGGCCGCAACAGTCGCGGGCAGCAACGTCGCCAAAATTTTTATCAACGCGCGAGTCACGGCGGATTTTCAGTAGCCGGCGGAGTCAAACGTCGCGACGCCGGTGCGGACCACCCGGTAAAATTTTTGCTGGCTCGTCGCCGCGTCACCGGCTTCCGTCACCGACGCGGAATTGTTGGTGGCCGTGACGGTCGTGGCTGGCGTGCTCCAATTCGACAGGTCTGTTGAATTCGCAACCTGGTAACTTCCGCCTTCAACGGCGCTCCAAGTGAGCGTGACGTTTCCGTTTGCGCTGTTGACGGCGGGCGAATTCAAGACCTCCTGCAAGTTCGTTGCGCCTTTGAAATAAAGCGTCAACGGCGTGTCGGCGTTCATCACGGTGGTCGTCGTCGTGCCGCCGGTGGGATTGTCGAGATACCAGCGACCGGTGTGGTAGGGATACCACGAAATACCGTTGGACTGGATGCTTTCAAAATATGCCCAAGTGCCGTTGGGATATTCCGGCGTGACGCACCAGCGCGCGTTGTATTGGTTGAGATCAAAAAACGTGCCATCAGCGTTCGTGACACCCTGGACGTAGCCGTGGTCGCCGAGGTAATCGTAATCTTCCATGTAATGACCGAGCGCGTAGGTGGAATTGGTGTTTGGGCCGTATTGCGTTGCGGACAGGATCGCCGAACGATTTTGTGCCAGCACCGCCCATGCCGGCAGCGTCGTGCGGCCGGTGACGCCGAGATTCGTCGTGCCATATTGGCCGTTGCGCATAACGTAGCCCGAAATCATCCGGCGCACCGGGCTTACCGGATTCGTTGGATCGGAATAACCGTAAGGCCCGTAGAGCGGCAAGCCGTCGTTCAACCAGCCGAGAATCGGCGAATGTTTGAATACCGTCGTGTTGGTGTTCTCAGAATAATTTTTCGTCGTGCTGTCGTAATTCACGTTGTCGCCGAGCAGATACCGGATGGCAATCGGATTGGCGTGCGAATGATATTCGCCTTGTTGTTGCGGATGATTCAGCGCGTAGTCGAACGAAACACCTTCGTTGGGCAGCGCGTCGCGGTTCCAGATGCCGTCGCCATTGCCGATACCAGCCATCGGTGAGGCGTCTTCACTGTGCGAATAGGAATAGGAAAATCCGTCCGAATCGTTGTAGATCGCCACACCGTCCACGAGATGACCAATGGCGCCCAAGCCGGTCAGCGTCTTGGAGGCGGCGACAGTTGTAACGCCCACGTTGCCGCGCGGAAAACGATAGGCGCTCGTGCTCGTGCCCTGATTCTTCGGCCAGTTGGGGTTGCTCCACGGCCCCATGACATACGAAGCCAGCCCGGTGTTCCGGATATAAATCCAGTTGGCCGAATAATCAATTTCATGCACGCCGGCATACGTCGGCAACGTCTGTCCGCTCCAGGTCGTCGCCGTGACGCCGCTGGCGCGGTTGGCCGTGCTGGTGTAGACTTGCGCATATTGACCGCTGTTGGCCGTGAACCACGAGGTCAACATCGGATCGGCGTGCGCGGCGGCTGCGCCGAGCCAGCCGTTCAACAAGATGCAAAACAGTTTGATGGCAGATGTATTTTTCATGCCGCCACTCTACGCGAACCAACCTTAAGCAAACATGAAGCGGATTATTATTTTCGCAGCGCGGGCAATTTCCTCTTCATCTTCCCTTAAGGTTGGCGGTGCGAAACTGCGCGCACTGGCGGAATTGCTTTGGCCGTGATAAAATCCCCCCGCCCGAACATGAGAATTCTCATCGTCGAAGACGAGCCCGATCTGCTCGCGAGCCTCGCGCAGGCGCTGCGCGAGGAAGGCTACGCCGTGGACACCGCCGCCAACGGCAACGACGGTCTCTTCAACGCCGAAGGCACGGATTACGACGCCATCGTCCTTGACGTGATGCTGCCGGGCTTAGACGGCTGGGAAATTCTCAAGCGCCTCCGCAAAACCAAAAAGACGCCCGTGCTGATGCTCACCGCGCGCGACCAGACGCGCGACCGCGTGAAAGGCCTCGACACTGGCGCGGACGATTACGTCGTCAAGCCGTTTGATCTCGAAGAAATTTTTGCGCGGCTCCGCGCGCTCATCCGCCGCAGCGCGAACAAGACGACGAATCTTCTGGAAATCGGCGAGGTGAAAATTGACACGGCGGCGCGGAATGTTTTCTTCAAGGACAAGCCCGTGGAATTGACGGCGCGCGAGTATTCGCTGGTGGAATTCATGGCGCTGCATCGCGGCGAAGTCGTCACGCGCACGCAGCTTTACGAGCATTTGTTCGACGAGAACGAAAGCTCGCTGTCCAACCTGCTCGACGTTCACGTTTCGAACGTCCGCAAAAAACTCGGCGCGGAATTCATCGTCACCCGTCGCGGCCACGGCTACTGCATCGAATGAAAATTTTCAAATCCATCAAGTGGCGGCTGCAGCTCTGGTATGGCCTGATTCTGGTCGTCGTGCTCGCAGGCTTCGGATTTACCGCATATCAGCTGGAGCGCGGTAAAATGTATCGTCAAATTGACAACGAACTGATGCGTCGCGTCGGGGGTATTGCCAATGCCCTTGGTCCGCCGCCCCACGATCATAATGCTGGAGAACCGGCCTTTGATCGTCCGCCGCCCGGGCAACGTCCAGACGATGGCCCGCCCGATAATAATCTAAGGCCGGTGAGAGAATTTCATTTGCCGCCGGAAATGGCAGGCTTGTTCGACCCAAACGATTCTTACAATTTCTATTTCATCATCAATTCACCTGACGGCAGGGAACTTGCGCGTTCAACCAACGCACCTGAAGTAAAAACCTGGGTGGACACTCGCAAAGGCGATGCACTATTCCAACCGCAACCGAATTTTCTTCATTCCACCACCGTCCAGTCGGTTGGCAAACATCGTGATATTATTCAGACCTTGCCGCGGGGAGAAATGATTCGAGTTGGCTGCACGATAGCGCCGGCATTGAAAGAATTTCATCTGCTCATTTTTAAACTTACGGGCGTCGGCGCAGTCATTCTATTTCTCGGACTCGTCGGCGGCGGGTGGCTGGTCTCGCGGTTGCTCAAACCGATCTCCAGCATCAGCGCGACGGCGTTAAAAATTTCCGCCGGCGATTTGTCACGGCGCATCAACGTCGCTGAAACTGAAAGTGAACTCGGCCAGCTTGCGGCGGTTTTGAATTCCACGTTCGCGCGGCTCGAAACCGCCTTCGCGCAGCAGCAGCAATTCACCGCCGACGCCGCGCACGAACTGCGCACGCCGGTGTCCGTGATTTTGACGCAGACGCAAACGGCGTTAAACCGCGAACGCGAAGCCGGTGATTACAAGCAGACCGTCGAGGCCTGCCAGCGCGCGGCCCAGCGGATGCGGAAATTGATCGAGTCGCTGCTGGCGCTGGCGCGGTTCGACGCCGGTCAGGAAGTTTTGAAGCGGCTGCCGTTTGATTTTTCCAAAACCATTTCCGACTGCGCCGAACTCGTGCAGCCGCTCGCGGCCGAGCGCGGCGTGAAGATTGTTTCAGAAATGTCGCCGCTGCAAGTCACCGGGGATTCCGAGCGGTTGGCGCAGGTCGTCACCAATCTTCTCACCAACGCGATTCAATACAACCGGCCCAGTGGTGAAGTGCGGGTGAAATTGGAATCGCAAAGCGGTCTGGCCGTGTTGACGGTGGCGGACACCGGCCGGGGAATTGCCGCCGAGGATTTGTCCCGCGTTTTTGAACGATTCTATCGCGCCGATAAATCGCGCACGGGCACCGGCAGCGCCGGTCTGGGTCTGTCTATTTGCAAGGCGATTGTCACTGCGCACGGCGGCACGATTGAGGCTGCCAGCGCAGCCGGAAGCGGAACAACGTTTATTATCCGCCTGCCGGCTTCAAGGTAGGGCGGCGCTGCCGCGCCGCCTGGAGTTTTGGCAGAGCGGCAGCTCTGCTCTACCAAAGAAAATCACCGCAGAAACATTTCCGCCGCCGCGTCGGCAAAGCGCAGTCCCTGATGTGTGAGACGAAAGCGGTCGTCGGTGATTTCAGCCCAGCCGCGTTCCTGCACCTTGCGCATTTCGGAGTTCCATTCGTGTCGCAAATCGAATCCGGTCACACGTTGAAATTCCTCGAACGGCCAGCCGGCGTTCATCCGTAAGCCGAACGCGGCGATTTCGCCGGCGCGACGCAGCGGTGAGAGTTCCTCGCTGGATTCAATCGCGCGTTTCCCTTTTTCCAGTTGTTCGCAGTAGAGCTGCGTGTTCGACCAGTTCTTCGTCCGCACGCCGCGCACATAACCGGTGGCGCTGGGGCCAAGGCCGTGATAGGAACCGCCACGCCAGTAGTTGACATTGTGTTTGCAGGCGTGACTAGGAATGTTGCAAGTTGAAGGTTGAAGGTTGAAGGTTTTGTTCCGCGCGAAGTTCGCAATTTCGTATTGGTGAAAACCGCCGGCGGTCGCGTGCGCGATCAATTCCTCATACATTTCGCACGCGAGGTTTTCGTCCACGGAAAATTCGCCGGCCTTGAGCTGCTCGAACAGCGGCGTGTCGTCTTCGTAAATCACCTCGTAGCTGGAGAGATGTTCGCTCTGCATCGCCATCACTTCATTGAGTGTCGCCCGCCAGATTTCCATCGTCTGCGTTGGTATGGCGAACATCAGATCCAGATTGAGGTTTTCAAAACCGGCGTGGCGCAAGATGTCGAACGACTTGAAAACCATCTCGCGCGAATGGATGCGGCCCAGACGGTCGAGCAGTTTTTCATCGAGCGACTGGACGCCCATCGAAATGCGGTTCACGCCGAAATCGCGGAGGAGTTTTGATTTGTCCGCCGAAACCGTCGCGGGATTGCTTTCCACGGTGAACTCCTCCGCGCCCAGCAGGTTGAGTTTTTCCATCGCGCGGAGGATGGTTTCCCACTGGCGCAAATTGAGCAATGAGGGCGTGCCGCCGCCGAAGAAGATGGTTTTGGGCTGGAGGTCGCCGGCGACAATTTCCAGTTCGCGCACCAGCGCGGCGACGTAGCGGTTGATGAGTTCACCGGACGATGCCTCGGAATAGAACGCACAGTATTCGCATTTCTGCGCGCAAAACGGAACGTGAATGTAAAGGCTCGCGATGCGGGACGCGGCTGGGTTCGCCATGAAACCAGCATAGCCACCACCTTCACCGCTGGCGAACGAAAATGCTCGCGGCTAAACCGGAATGTTGACGGAACAGGGCTACGGAGCCTGGATGCGCTGAACGTGCTCGGCCTTCAGCCCCTTCTCGCCGGGAACGATCTCAAAGGAGACGATGTCGCCTTCATTGAAGGTTTTGAAGCCGGTGCCGTCAATCGCCGTATGATGCACGAACACGTCCTGACCCGATTCCTGGGCGATGAAGCCGAAACCTTTTTTATTGTCGAACCACTTGATCTTGCCGCTGGCCATAATGACTCCTGATTTGCGTGCCGGTGGTTGAAAAACAAAAAGACACAACTGGATTCAGTTGCGCCTTAAGTCAGTGTTCAAAACCACTCATGCTCGATTCAAGCGGAGATTAAAGTGACATTATGCGGAAGTCAAGCAAAAATGACTCACGGCAAGTCGGTTGCGCCCATCAGGTAGCGGTCGCACTCGCGCGCCACACCACGGCCTTCGTTGAAGGCCCACACGACGAGGCTCTGGCCGCGCCGGCAATCGCCGGCGGCGAAGACGCCTTTGAGGTTCGTGGTATATTTCTCGAAGTCAGCCTTGGCGTTCGAGCGCGGGTCGCGTTCGATGCCGAGTGATTCGAGCAGCGGCTGCTCCGGTCCGAGAAAACCCATCGCGAGCAAAACAAGTTTCGCCGGCAGAACTTTTTCCGTGCCGGGAATATTTTTCGGGATGAACTGGCCTTTGTCGTTCTTGGTCCATTCCACCTGCACAGTGTGGACGGCTTTGACATGGCCATGCGCATCGCCTTCAAATTTGGTCGCCGTGGTCAGATAAACGCGCGGGTCGGCACCGAATTTCGCGGCGGCTTCTTCCTGGCCGTAATCCATCTTGTAAGTCTTCGGCCATTCGGGCCACGGATTGTCCTTGGTGCGTTCGAGCGGCGGCTTGGGCAGAATTTCCACCTGCACCAGTGACGTGCAGCCGTGGCGGATCGAAGTGCCGACGCAGTCCGTGCCGGTGTCGCCGCCGCCGATGACGACGACGTCCTTGCCGGCGGCGTCAATGAAGCTGCCGTTTTTGTGGCCGTCCAAAACCGACTTGGTGTTCGCGGTCAGAAAATCCATCGCGAAATGAATGCCCTTGAGTTCGCGTCCAGGAATCGGCAGGTCGCGCGGCTTGGTCGCACCCGTCGCCAGGATCACCGCGTCGAATTCCTTGAGCAGCTTTTCCGCCGGCAGATTTTTGCCGACTTCCGTGTTGCAGACAAATTTCACGCCTTCTTTTTCCAGCAACGCGAGCCGGCGGAGCACGACCTCTTTCTTGTCGAGCTTCATGTTCGGAATGCCATACATCAGCAAACCGCCCGGACGATCCGCGCGTTCAAACACCGTGACTTCGTGGCCGGCCTTGTTCAATTGCGCCGCCGCCGAGATCCCCGCCGGACCGGAGCCGACCACCGCCACTTTTTTGCCGGTGCGTTTCTTCGGCGGTTCCGCCATGACCCAGCCGTTGGCCCAGCCGTGATCAATGATCTCGCACTCGATGTTTTTGATCGTGACCGGCGGATCATTTTTACCGAGCACGCACGAGCCTTCGCACGGCGCGGGACAGACGCGGCCGGTGAATTCCGGAAAATTATTCGTCTTGTGCAGTCGGTCGAGCGCCTCACGCCAGAGACCGCGATAAATCAAATCATTCCATTCCGGAATGAGATTGTGAATCGGGCAGCCGCTGGCCATGCCGCTGACGAGCTGGCCGGTGTGGCAGAACGGAATGCCGCAGTCCATGCAGCGCGCGCCCTGTTTTTTCAGGTCGGCCTCGGGCAGGTGGTGGTGAAATTCCTTCCAATCGGCGACGCGCGCGAGCGGCGGCCGGTCGGCGGGCAATTCACGTTGGAACTCTAAAAATCCGGTTGGTTTTCCCATAGTAGATTAATTTTCTTCCGCAGATTTCGCTGATTCACGCAGATTAAAAACGCGGCGTTTATACTCCAAGCTTGGAGCGCCAAAATTTATTAAGAGCGCACGTTGCATTCCGGTTGCCTTCATTTCATTGATGACCTGCGCCTCATCCGCGCCGGTCAACTGGCTGATGGCTTTCAACTCAACCAGCACATTTTCATAACAAACAAAATCCGCACGATAACTACAGGACAATTTCTGGCCTTTATAGGTCACCAGCAGCGGCATTTCGCGTTGGAACGGAATCTTCCTAGCGGTCATCTCAATCGCCATCGCTTCCTGATAAACCGCTTCCAAAAATCCGTGCCCCAGTTCGCGATGAACTTCCATCGCCGACCCGATGATCGCAAATGTTTCCGGATCGCGTTTTGATTTTTCAGAATCTGCGTTCATCAGCGCAATCTGCGGATAAATTCAGTGTCCGCCCTTTACGTTTTCCTCGAACGCGGCCATGACCGCCTCGTCGCCGGTCAGACCCTGCGACTGCACTTTCTTGAGCGAAATCAACACGCGTTTGTAATCCTGCGGCATGACCTTCACAAATTTCGGGATGAAATTTTTCCAGTCGCCGAGAATTTTTCCGGCGCGTTCACTGTGCGTATAAGCCTGGTGGCGCTGGATCAGTTTCCACACCTCCTCGATTTCATCCGCATCTTCCAGTTTTTCGAGGCCGACCAGTTCCATGTTGCAGCGCGTGGCGAAATCGCCGGCTTCGTCGAGCACATAGGCGACACCGCCGCTCATGCCCGCCGCAAAATTCCGGCCCGACTTGCCCAGCACCACGACGCGGCCGCCGGTCATGTATTCGCAACCGTGATCGCCCACGCCTTCGACGACCGCGTTCACGCCGGAGTTGCGCACGCCGAAGCGTTCACCCGCCATGCCGCGCACAAAAATCTCGCCCGCCGTCGCGCCGTAAAGCGCCACGTTGCCGATGATGATGTTTTCCTCCGGCACGAAGGTTGAACCTTTCGGCGGATACACGATCAATTTGCCGCCGCTCAAGCCTTTGCCGAAATAATCGTTCGCATCGCCTTCCAATTCGAGCGTCATGCCGCGCGGAATGAACGCACCGAGGCTCTGGCCCGCGCTGCCGTTGAATTTCAGATGCACCGTGTCCTCGGGCAAGCCCGCCGGCCCGTGTTTCTTGGTGATTTCGCTGCCGACGATGGTGCCGACGACGCGGTTTACATTGATGATGGGCAGTTCCGCGCGGACTTTTTCGCCACGCTCAATCGCCGGTTTGCAGATGTCCAACAGCTTGGTGACATCCAAGGATTTTTCCAGACCGTGATCCTGACCCTGCGAGCGGAAACGCCCGACTTCCGGCCCGGCTTCGGGCTGATATAAAATCGGCGTGAGGTCGAGGCCCTTCGCCTTCCAATGCTCGATGGCTTTCCACGGCGCGAGCTTGTCGGTGCGGCCAACCATGTCTTCCAGCTTGCGGAAACCGAGTTTGGCCATGATCTCGCGCAGTTCCATCGCGATGAACCGCATGAAATTCACGACGTGCTCCGGCTCGCCGGTGAAACGCTTGCGCAGGCGTGGATCCTGCGTGGCGACGCCGACGGGGCAGGTGTTGAGATGGCAGACGCGCATCATGATGCAACCCATCACGACAAGCGGCGCGGTGGCAAAACCAAATTCCTCCGCGCCGAGCAGCGCGGCAACCGCCACGTCGCGGCCGGTCTTCAACTGGCCGTCCGCCTCGACATAAATCCGGCTGCGCAGGTTGTTCAGCACGAGCGTCTGGTGCGTTTCGGCGAGGCCGAGTTCCCACGGTCCGCCCGCGTGTTTTATGGACGAGAGCGGTGACGCGCCAGTGCCGCCGTCGTGGCCGGAAATCAAAACGACATCTGCGTGCGCCTTCGCCACGCCCGCCGCGACGGTGCCGACGCCGACTTCGGCGACTAGCTTCACGCTGATGCGCGCGTTGCGGTTGGAATTTTTCAAATCGTGGATCAACTCCGCCAAATCTTCGATGGAGTAAATGTCATGATGCGGCGGCGGCGAAATCAGACCGACGCCGGCGGTCGTGCCACGCGTCTTGGCGATGTCTGGAAAAACTTTTTTACCGGGCAACTCGCCGCCTTCGCCGGGCTTCGCGCCCTGCGCCAGCTTGATCTGCAGTTCGTTGGCGTGAATCAGGTAGTTGCTGGTGACACCAAAACGTCCGCTGGCGACCTGCTTGATCGCGGAATTTTTCGAGTCGCCGTTCGCCTCCAAAACGTAGCGGGCCGGATCTTCGCCGCCTTCGCCGGTATTCGATTTTCCACCAAGCCGGTTCATCGCCACGGCCAGCGTTTCATGCGCCTCCTTGCTGATCGAGCCGTAGCTCATCGCGCCGGTCTTGAAGCGTTTGACAATGCTTTCGACCGATTCCACTTCTTCAATCGGAATCGGATTTTCGGCAAATTTGAAATCCAGCAGGCCGCGCAGCGTGCAGAGATTTTTTGCCTGGTTGTTCACCAGTTCGGCATATTCGCGGTAAATCTTTTCGCTGCCGAGCCGGCAAGCGGTCTGCAGCTTGTGGATCGTCTGCGGATTGAACAAATGATATTCGCCGCTGTCGCGCCATTGATACTGGCCGCCGGCTTCAAGTTCGGCGTTGACCATCTCGCGCGGAAACGCGCGGCGATGGCGCGCGACAGCTTCTTCCGCGATTACGCCCAACCCGACGCCTTCGATGCGCGACGGCGTCCAGGTGAAATATTTGTCCACGACCTCGCTGTTGAGGCCGACGGCTTCAAAGATCTGCGCGCCGCGATAACTTTGCACGGTCGAGATGCCCATCTTGGCCATCGTTTTCACGACGCCCTTGATGGCGGCCTTGATGTATTTCTTGATCGCCGTCTTGTGGTCGGTATTGACGAGCAAACCTTCCTTGATGAGATCGTCAATCGTCTCGTAGGCCAGATACGGATTGATGGCGCTGCAGCCGTAGCCGATGAGCAGCGCGAAATGATGGACTTCGCGCGGTTCGCCGGATTCGAGCACGAGGCCGGTGCGGCCGCGCGTGCCGGTGCGGATGAGATGGTGATGCAAACCCGCCGTGGCGAGCAGCGCAGGAATCGGCGCCAGCTCGGCACTCACGCCGCGGTCCGACAAAATCAAAATGTTCGCGCCGTCCTCGATGGCCTGGTCGGCGATGGAAAATAATTCTTCAAGCGCCGCCTCCAAACCTTTTTCGCCGTCGGCCGCCTTGAACAAAATCGGCAGCGTGGCCGCGCGGAAACCCGGGCGGTTGACCTGCCGGAGCTTTTCCAATTCCTCGTTCGTGAGAATCGGCTGCTCCAGGCGGATGAGCGAGCAACTGTCGGGCTTGGAGTTCAGCAGCCCGCCGCGGCAGCCCACCATGGTGTGCGTGGCGGTGATGATTTCCTCACGGATCGGATCAATCGGCGGGTTCGTCACCTGCGCGAACAACTGCTTGAAATAATTGTAAAGCAACTGCGGCTTGTTCGACAGCACGGCCAGCGGCGTGTCCGTGCCCATTGAGCCGAGCGGCTGGATGCCGGTGGAGGCCATCGGTCCGATGAGAATCCGCAAATCTTCGAACGTGTAGCCAAACGCCTGCTGTTCCTGCAAAATTTTCCGGTGCGACGGCTCGGTGTGTTCCGTCGGCGCCGGCAAATTTTCGAGCAGCACATGATATTTATCCAGCCACTCGCGATACGGGTGCGCCGAGGCGTATTTCTTTTTGAGTTCCTCGTCCGCAATGATGCGGCCCTGCTCGGTATCAATCAGAAACATGCGGCCCGGCTGCAAGCGGCCCTTGCTCGCGACGCGCTCCGGCGCGATCGGCAGCACGCCGGCTTCCGACGCCATGATGACGACGTCGTCTTTCGTGACGTAATAACGCGACGGGCGCAGGCCGTTGCGATCCAGGCACGCGCCGATGCGGATGCCGTCGGTGAACGCCATCGACGCGGGGCCGTCCCACGGTTCGATCAGGCAGGAATGATATTCGTAGAACGCGCGGCGGTCGGCGTCCATGCTCTCGTGGTTTTCCCACGGCTCGGGAATCATCATCATCATCGCCAGCGGCAGCTCGCGGCCGGCCATGACGAGCAGTTCGAGACAATTGTCAAATTGCGCCGAGTCGCTGCCGTCCTCGTTGATGACGGGGATGACTTTCTTGATGTCCTTGCCGAACAGCGCGGACTTGAAATTCGCCTGCGCCGCCTTCATCCAATTGACATTGCCGCGCAGCGTGTTGATTTCGCCGTTGTGCGCGATGTAGCGGTTCGGATGCGCGCGGTCCCAGCTCGGAAACGTATTCGTGGAAAAACGCGAATGCACCAGCGCCAGCGCGGTGACCATGCTTTCGTCGCGCAAATCGGGATAATATTTCGCGACCTGTTCCGGCATCAACATGCCTTTGTAGGTCATCGTCCGCACCGACAGGCTGGAAACGTAAAACCATTTGCCGCCGTCAATCTTGCTGCCGTAGCGGATTTTTTGTTCCGCCTGTTTGCGGATGACATACAGTTTGCGCTCGAACGCCGCTTCGTCCTTCAGTTCCGGATTGCGCCCGATGAACACCTGCGCCATGTGCGGCTCGGCTTCGATGGCCGTTTTGCCGAGCGAAGAATTATCCGTCGGCACATCGCGCCAGCCGAGCAGCGTCTGGCCTTCGGCGGAAACAAATTTGGCGAACGCGGTTTTGACGCCGTTGCGTTCCAGCGGATTTGGCGGGAGAAACAACATGCCCACGCCGTATTCGCCCACCGCCGGCAGTTTGAAGCCCAGCTTCGCCGTGGCCTTGACGAGAAATTCATGCGGCTTCTGGATGAGGATGCCCGCGCCGTCACCGGTGTTCGGCTCGTGGCCCACCGCGCCGCGATGGTCAAGATTGGTCAGGATTTGCAGCCCGTCCGTCACGGTCTGGTGAGACTTCTGGCCCTTGATGTTGACGACGAATCCGATACCGCAGGAGTCGTGCTCAAACTGCGGGTCGTAAAGTCCTTGTTTTGGCGGCGACCCCATCGGGGCGCGACTGTTCACATTAGCTTTCGGCATTGTTTCAGGGAACGCAAGACGGGATAAGCCCGCGTTCAACTATTTTTTACTCGAAATTGACTCCGGCGCAATAAATGTTTTCAAAAAAGCGCGATTATTTTTCATTAGAAATCAGATTTCTTATATGGCTTGCATAAGCGGTGGGGAAATCGGGGACGAAATTCCACGTTGTCTTCCCGCCCCGGCACCAATGGTAAGACTGCCATGTCCAAGGTGACATGCGTTGCTGGTTGCTGCGAAAATCGCCCGAACTATTCCGAGGCGGCGGGCGAAAGCTGGAATTTATGGACGACAACTTTAATCACCAAACAAGGACATCACTTTTTTAATCCGCAACCCTCAACCTAAGCGTTTCCAAAATGCCGCAGCAGAATTTGACAAACATCTGTTGATTCAATCTGCGGCGCGGCCAAAAATTCCGGCTGGGCCGTGATGAACACCGGCCAGTCTTTTTTGTCCGCCGGCCGCCGGCCATGCGAACCTTTCACCAGCGTTGCATCGAGCGGAATCACGTCCATCAACATGCGGAAGCCAAGTTTCTTTTGCAGCAGCCGCCAGGCGATTTTCAATTTCACTGCGGGAATTTTCGGGTCGAGAAACAGTTCCACCGGGTCGTAGCCCGGCTTGCGGTGAATGTCCACCGTCCTTGCAAAATCCGGCGCGCGCGAATCGTCGAGCCAGTAATAATAAGTGAACCACGCGCGCTCGGCGGCGATGGCAATCAAATCACCGGCGCGCGGATGATCAATGCCCGCTGCGATTTTTTCCGCCCGGCCAAGAACAGTTTCCACGCCGGAAGTTTTTTCCAAAACGTCGCGCACGGATTTTTCCAGCGACACATCGTTCAAATAAATGTGCGCGACCTGATGATCGGCCACGGCGAAAACCTTGCTCGCGCCGGCATCGAGAATTTCCAGTCCAAGTTCGTCCTTCACCGTCAGCCAGCCGCGCTCGCGAAAAATCCGGTTGAGATGCACCGGCGTGTCCACGTTCGTGACACCGTATTCGGAAAGCAAAACCATCTGCACGCCGCGCCGGCCGAAAAAATCAATCAAGTCGCCGACAATGGCGTCAATCTCGCGCAGGTCGCGGTGGATGGCGGGATTGGTAGCACGGGCGTCTCGCCCGTCAAATTCGGCGTCTCGCCGAATTTCGTCGGGTGATTTGGATTGCTGGCGGACGAACGATGATAAAATGGGCGTTCGCCCACCGACGGTTTCGGGCGCGACGCCCGAACCAACAGGCGGGACGCCTGTGCTACCGACATATACTCCGTGTCTTTGCAAATTATAATCCAGATGCGGCAGGTAAATCAGGTTCAGCGTCGGCGAAAATTTGTTTTCCATCCACTTCGCCGATTCGGCGATCCAGCGTGAGGCGCAATCGGCTTTTCCCTGCGGCGAATCGATTCCCGCCGCCGGCCCCCAGAATCCGAAGAACGGAAATTCGCCGAGATCTTTTTTGATTTCTTCGCGGATGGAATACGGCCACGAATAAACGTCGAATACTTTTCCGCCGTCGGCGCGGTAAATCGGGCGCGGCGTGATGGCGTAATCCACGCTGGAATACATGTTGAACCACCAGAAGCAATTTGCGATTGATGATTTATGATTTACGATTTCAGATTGCGTGCGGAGCGCGTCCCATAATTTTGGGCTTTGAACCAGGTGGTTTGACTGCTTCCAGAAATGAATTTCTGAAAGTTCGCGGTTGAACCAGCCGTTCCCGACGATGCCGTGCTGCGAAGGATTTTTGCCGGTGAGATAATTGGATTGCGCGGCGCAGGTGACGGCGGGAAATGCCGGCGCGATGCGCGCCAGCGTTCCGCGCCTGCTAAATTCCGCGATGCGCGGCGTCTGTTCGCCAATGAGCGCCTCGGTGAGGCCGACCACGTTGATGACGGCGAGCCGGTTCATTTTTTGCGTCCGCGCAACTCGTGAATCGCCGCGATGATTTTCGTTTGGTTCATTTCCTGCACTTCCACACCAAGCCCGATTTCCTTGAGGAGCGTGATGTTCAGCTCGCCTCCAAGATGCTCGCGGAACTCCTCAAGGCCGGTCAAAATTTCCAGGAGATTTGCGGCGTTCGCGTTCAGCAGTTCGTCGGCCCACAGTTTGAAGCCCAGTTTTTCCAGCAGATTCAAAATCCGCGCGGCGGATTTTTCATCCAGCAGGCCGACGTTGCGCGAGTAAATCACGTCGAGCGCGATGCCGATGGCCACGGCGTCGCCGTGTGAAATCTCGAAGCGCGAAAGCTGCTCCAGCTTGTGCGCGGCCCAGTGGCCAAAATCAAGCGGCCGCGCGGAACCCATCTCGAACGGATCGCCGCTCGTGGCAATGTGGTCGAGGTGCAGCTCGGCGCAGCGGCGGATGAGATGCTTCATCGCGTCCGGTTCGAACGCCGCGAGCTTTTCCGCGGAGCGTTCCAGTTCGTCGAAAAATTTTGCATCGCGGATGCAGGCGACTTTGACGGCCTCGACATAGCCGGCCCGTTTGTCATGCGGTTCCAGCGTGGCCAGCAGGTTGAAGTCGTTGATGACGGCGACCGGCGGCGCAAACGTGCCGATGAAATTTTTTTTCCCGAAGGCGTTCAGCCCATTTTTCACACCCACGCCGGAATCGGCCTGCGACAAGGTCGTCGTGGGAATGCGGATCAATCGCACGCCGCGATGCGCGGTGGCGGCGGCAAATCCGGCGACGTCCAGCAGCGCGCCGCCGCCGACGGCGACGAGATACGAGTGCCGGTCAATGTGGTTCCGATCAATTTGCGACTGGATTTCACCGACGATGGTTGGGGAGTTTTTGGCGGATTCGCTGCCACAGACAAACACCGGCGGACAGACCAGCTTCAAGCCGGCGGCGTGCACGGAAAAATATTTTTCGATCTGGCGTTCCAGCTCCGGCAGCGCCTGCGCGAGCGAATCTTCCAGGATGACCAGGGCTTTGCGCGGGCCGGTCGCGGCCAGCACGTCCTTCAAGACCGGGTTGTCCGGCGCAAAGACATTTTCGGTGAAATAGACGCGAAGCTGCCAGCCGACTTGAATGGAACGTTCGATGACGGACACTGGTTCAATCTGGACGCACGGCAATTTTTTGCGAGAAAAAATTTGACCGCTTGTCCGACACCCAGTCCAGGAATCGCGCTTGCCGCTGCGGCGCGCTTTCCGCAAGCTGGTTGCGATGTCCGAACGACCGGTGGCCAACCTGAACAAACCCGACGTGGCGCTTGAAATGACGCTGCGGCCCTCCCTTTTTTCCGATTTCACCGGCCAGCCGAAGGTGAAGGAGCGATTGGAAATTGCGGTCGAGGCGGCAAAACAACGCAGCGAAGCGCTCGACCATATTTTGTTGAGCGGCCCGCCCGGCCTCGGCAAAACCACCATCGCCAACATTCTCGCCAAGGCAATGGGCGCCAGCGTCAAGGCCACCAGCGGCCCGACGATTGAGAAAGCCAGCGACCTCGCCGGTCTGCTCACGAATCTTGAAGAAGGCGACGTGCTGTTCATTGACGAAATCCACCGCCTGCAAAAAACCATCGAGGAATATCTGTATCCGGCGATGGAGGATTTCAAACTCGACATCATAATTGACCAGGGGCCGAACGCGCGCAGCGTGCGGCTGAACCTGCCGCGCTTCACGCTCATCGGCGCGACCACGCGCAGCGGCTTGCTTTCCGCGCCATTGCTGACGCGTTTTGGGATGCGCGAGCGGCTGGATTATTATTGCGCGGCGGACCTGGATAAAATTGTTCTCCGCTCGGCGAATTTGCTCAACGTGGAAATTGACCCGGCCGGCGGCCACGAAATCGCCCGTCGCAGCCGTGGCACGCCGCGCATCGTGAACAATCTGCTCCGCCGCGTGCGCGATTACGCGCAGGTGCGGCACGACGGCCGCATCACCGCCGCCGTGGCCGACAAGGCGCTGGCGATGCTGGAGATTGACGAAAATGGTTTGGATGAAATGGACAAAAGAATTCTCGAAGCCATCATCGTAAAATTCGGCGGCGGGCCGGTCGGTGTGAATTCGCTCGCCGTCGCCGTGGGCGAGGAGCCGGACACCATTGAGGAAGTTTATGAGCCGTATCTCATCATGGAGGGCTATCTCAACCGCACCTCGCAAGGCCGCGTCGCGACGGAATTGAGTTACAAAAAATTGGGTTTAAAACCGGCGACAGGAAATCAGTCCAAACTTTTTTAATCCGGCGCACATCAGCGGGCTTTTGTCTTTTATTCCGGCAGCAATTCGTGTTTCATTCTGCCGTTTCGATTATGCCCAAACGCACCGACATCCACAGCGTCCTCATCATCGGCGCCGGCCCGATCATCATCGGCCAGGCGTGCGAGTTCGATTATTCCGGCACGCAAGCCTGCAAAGCCCTGCGCGAGGAAGGCTACCGCGTCATCCTCATCAACTCCAACCCGGCCACCATCATGACCGACCCGGAGTTCGCCGACCGCACTTACATCGAACCGATCACGCCCGAATGCGTGGAGAAAATCATCGTGCGCGAGAAGGAAGAGATGCAGAAGCTCGGTGCCAAGGGCAAACTTGTTTTGCTCCCCACGCTTGGCGGCCAGACCGCGCTGAACACCGCGATGGCGCTCCACAAAAACGGCGCGCTCGAACGTCACGACGTGGAAATGATCGGCGCGAAACCTGACGCCATTCATCGCGGCGAAGACCGTTTTGCTTTCAAAGAGTTGATGCTGAAAATCGGCCTCGACGTGCCCATCTCTGGCGTTGCGCACAATTTGGACGAAGCCCGCGATGTCGCGAAAAAGATCGGTCGTTTCCCGCTCATCATCCGCCCCGCGTTCACGCTCGGCGGCACGGGCGGCGGCATCGGTTACAATCAGGAAGAGTTTGAAGCCATCGCCAAGAACGGCATCGAGCTTTCGCCCGTGAACGAAATTCTCATCGAAGAATCGTTGCTCGGCTGGAAGGAATACGAAATGGAAGTGATGCGCGACAAGGCCGACAACTGCGTCATCATTTGCTCCATCGAGAACTTTGACCCGATGGGCGTCCACACCGGCGATAGCATCACCGTGGCGCCCATCCAGACGCTGACCGACAAGGAATTTCAGATCATGCGCGACCAGAGCTTCGCCGTCATCCGCGCCGTCGGCGTGGAAACCGGCGGCTCGAACATCCAGTTCGGCGTCAGCCCGGAGAACGGCCGCATGGTCATCATCGAGATGAACCCGCGCGTCAGCCGCAGCTCCGCGCTCGCGTCCAAGGCCACCGGCTTTCCCATCGCGAAAATCGCGGCCAAACTCGCCGTCGGCTACCTGCTCGACGAACTCAAGAACGACATCACGCGCGAAACCCCCGCGAGCTTTGAGCCGAGCATTGATTACGTCGTCACCAAGATTCCGCGCTTTGCCTTCGAGAAATTTCCGCAAGCCGACCCCACCCTCACCACGCAGATGAAAAGCGTCGGCGAAGCGATGGCCATCGGGCGCACGTTCAAGGAAAGCCTGCAAAAATGCCTGCGCTCGCTGGAGATCGGCCGCAGCGGCCTGGGCGGCGACGGCAAGCCCTGGCGCATCGGCACGGAAGTCTATGGCGACCGCGACATCCTCCCGCGCGACGTCATCAGCCGCAAACTGAGCGTGCCCAACGCCGAACGCATCTTCTTCATCCGCCACGCCCTGCGCGCCGGCTTCACCATCGAAGAGATTTTCAACCTCACGAAGATCGACCGCTGGTTTCTGGTGCAGATCAAAGAGATTGTGGATTTCGAGGAGGAACTGGCGGGCGCGAAGAATTGAATTTATGGCAGTGCCGAAATATGACGAGTTGTTTGAACCACTGTTGCAAGCGATGCAACAACTCGGCGGGTCGGCATCAATTACAGAACAAGAGGACACGGTCGCAGCAAACTTACGTTTGAGTGAGAAAGAAATTGCTGAAATTCATCGCGGAACAAGAACCAAGCTAAGCTATCGCCTTGCTTGGGCGCGGAATTATCTCAAGCGTTTTGGCCTTCTGGAAAATTCAACCCGTGGAGTTTGGTCGCTGACGCCAGAAGGCAGCAAATGCAAGTCAGTCGATAAAGAGGAAATAAAGCGAGTAGTCGTCGCCATGCAGAGCGACAAATCTAGCGAACGAGAATCTTCGGATACAGCAGATGACGCTGAACCCACTTGGGAAGATTGTTTGCTTGAGATAATTCGCGGAATTTCGCCAGCAGCATTTGAGCGCTTGTGCCAAAGGTTGCTTCGCGAATCAGGGTTCATTCACGTTGAGGTAACTGGTCGTTCTGGTGATGGCGGAATTGATGGCAAAGGAGTCGTGCGGATTGGTGGATTGCTTTCATTCCATGTGAAGTTTCAATCCAAGCGTTATAAAGGCAGCGTTGGTGCTTCTGTAGTTCGTGATTTTCGCGGCGCGATGGATGGGCGAGCCGACAAAGGTTTGTTGATAACAACTGGCACGTTCACTCGCGAAGCACGAGCAGAAGCGCAGCGCGATGGAGCGAGGCCGATTGATTTGGTTGACGGCGAAGAGTTAGTCGAAAAACTCAAACAGCTTCGAATTGGCGTCGATGTTCAACAGAAGGTCATTGAAGAAGTTGTGATTCGCGAAGATTACTTCAAGACGCTTTGAGTTCGTCGCGCCGGTTCGCAGCTCCATCAGGAGCGAAATCTTTGCAGCCACCCGCGCCACTCCATTCCCCAGCCCCGTCGGGGCAGTCTATTCTGGTCTGGCGCACGGCCACCCATTTTATTCAACCGCGAACCACCCGAAACACGCGAAAATAAAAACCGGATTTCGTTTCGCGTATTTGGCGTCTTTCGCGGTTAAATTTCTTTCTCTTTCCGATGCCACGCCGCGCCGAGCGAGTGGGCCACGAGCGCGCAGAAGCAGTAGGGCACGATGCGGAACGACGCCGCGAAGATGCACGGCGCGCAGCCGGTTTTGAGATACCAGAGGAAATTCGTGAACAGATAGGCGGCCAGAAAAAGGTAGCCGGCGTCCTTGCTGGTCCATTCGGCATCCCAAAAGGCGACGAGCGCGAACGGCCAGCTTGTGAAGAAAAGAAATTTCAGGATGAGCACGCCGAGTTGCGCGAAGGTGATGGGGTCGTCGGTCGGACAGGCGTTTTCCCGCGCGTCGCGCACGAAGTAAAAATAATAAATTCCCGTCAGCACGACGAACAGCGCGAGATACTCGACTGCCTTCTTTGGAGACAGGCCGATGGCCGCAAGTCGTCCGGCCAGCGACCGTGGCAGCGGTTCTTCAGTGGAAAACTCGTTATTCATCGCGTGAATCGGACCGGTCGCGCCGGTCGGCCTTCGTAAAAGCAGTTAAAATGCCATGTCTCCAGCCGGCACCCGCTTCAGCTGCGCGCCTGCACCGCGCCCAAGCCGCCGTCCACGCCGATGACCTGGCCGGTGACCCATTTCTGTTCCGCGTCCAGCAGCCAGCCGATGGCGGAGGCCACGTCTTCCGGTTCGCCGATGCGCCCGAGCGGATGCATCGCGGCGGAAATCTTCGCGATGGTCTCATTTTGCGTGAGCGATTTGGTCAGCTCCGTGCGCGTCAGTCCGGGCGCGACGCAATTCACGCGCACGCCGAACCGCGCATAACTCGCCGCGGCCGCGAGCGCCAGACCTTCCACACCCGCCTTGGCGGCGGCGATGGCTTCGTGATTCACAAATCCGCGGCGCGCGGCGACCGAGGAACACAGCACGATGCTGCCGCCGCCGGCCTGCTTCATCATCACGCGTGCGGCGGCGCGCAGGAGATTGAACGCGGTGGTGAGATTGGTGGCGATGGTGTCGGCAAATTCCCGGTCGGTGATGGCGTGCGCGGGTTTCAGCAAAATGGAGCCGGCGCAATTCACGAGACCGTCCAGGCGTCCATGGCTGGCGTGAACGGATTGGATCAGGGCATCCACTGCCGCACTGTCGCGCGCATCGAGCGGGAACGTTTCCGCGCCGGTTTCGGTGGCAACTTCGGCGAGGCGGTTGGCGTCGCGGCCGGTCAGGATGAGTTTGGCGCCGCGCGCGGTGAGTTTGCGGGCTACGGCGGAACCGATGCCGCCAGCGCCGCCGACAATGAGGATCACGGGAGAATTTTCGTTGGGCATAAATCAATTTTCTTTCGTCAGCGCGTCAATCATTCCATTGAAGATGAAATGGTGCAAGGGCAGCACCGCATACCAGTAAAGCCGGCCGGAAACGCCACGCGGGCGGAACGTGGCGGTCTGGATGAGTTGGTCGCCGTCCTTCGTCGGGACGATTTGAAATTCCAGCCACGCTTCGCCGGGCAGACGCATTTCGGCGAAGAGCAGGAGGCGCTTGGTTTGCTTGTCCGCCACGAGCACGCGCCAGAAATCCAGCGCGTCGCCGACTTCGATGTCGTTGATATGGGTGCGGCCGCGATTGAGGCCCACGCCGCCGACCATCTTGTCCATGACGCCGCGCAATTCCCACAGCCAGTCGCCGTAATACCAGCCGGTGTCGCCACCGATGCTCCAGACGCGTTGCCAGACCGTGTCCACGCGACCGGTGACGAGACGCGTGCGCACGTCTTTGAAGCAGCCATGCTGCGGAACATTGACCGAGTGCATCAACGCCAAACTCGCGCCGGACGAGGCGAAAGAATCTTTCCAGCCGCTGACGACATTGCCGGATTCGATCTTTTCCAATGCGAGCGCCACGGCTTGCTTGTAAGTGATGAGCGTGATGCCGAGTCGCGCGGCGAGATCATTTTTGCGCGGGATGGTGTCGATCTTCATGCTGTCAACGAGATTGGCCGCGAGCGCAAAGGAAGTGGAGGTGATGAAGTAAAGCCAGTAGGACGAAAGGCGCGGTGTCATGACCGGCACGGTGATGATGAGCCGGCGCAAGCCGCGCACGTCGGCGAATTGCGTGAGCATCTGGCGATAGTTCAAAACTTCCGGGCCGCCGATGTCGAAGTCGTGATTAAAGGTCTCTGGCCGCAGTATCACGCCGGTGAGGAACTGGATGACGTTGCGGACCGCGATGGGTTGGCCGCGGGTCTGCAACCATTTCGGCGCGATCATCACCGGCAATTTTTCCACGAGGTCGCGGATGATTTCGAACGAGGCGCTGCCGGAACCCACCACGATGCCGGCGCGCAACACGGTGCAGGGAATCTGGCTCGCGCGTAAAATCTGTTCCACCGCCAGGCGCGAGGAGAGATGCGTGGAAAGTTTTTCCTCATTCACGATGCCGCTGAGATAGATGATCTGCCGGCAAGCGGTTGGTTCCAGTAGTTCGCAAAACCGGTGAGCGGACTGGCGCTCCGGCGCGGCGAAATCACCGATGACACTGTTCATCGAATGGATGAGATAGAACGCGACGTCGAGGTCTTGGGGAAATTTCACCGCCGCATCCGCTTTGAGAAAATCCACTTCGAGCGTGTGCAGGCGTTCGTGCCGTTGGTGCCAGTCGAAGCGCGCCTTGTCGCGCACGCAGCAGAACAGTTCGTGGCCCTGCTCGAGCAGGACGGGAATCAGCCGCCGGCCAATGTAACCGTTGGCGCCGGTGATGAGAATTTTCACAGCGCTGACACTCTAGCCTCAATTGAGATTTCGGCAACTGCGGCTTGGTTTGAAATTGAGCTTAGGAATTATTTGAAGCATCATCGTTGGCCGGAGGCTTCTCCTCCCCAAAATTTTATGAATAAAAAAGTAAAGAAAGTCGGAATTCTAACAGCCGGCGGCCTCGCGCCGTGTTTGAGCGCGTCCATCGGCTACCTCATCGAAACCTACACGCGCACGGCGCCGAAGGTGGAAATCATCTGCTATGTGAACGGCTACATGGGCCTGCTCCAGGGCAAGAGCCTCAAGGTAACGGCGGCCGTGCGCAAAAACTGGCGGGCGCTCGTCGAACACGGCGGCAGCCCCATCGGCAACAGCCGCGTGAAACTCACCAACGTGAAGGATTGCGTGAAGCGCGGGCTCGTCAAGGAAGGCCAGAACCCGCAGAAGGTCGCCGCCGACCAGTTGATCAAGGACGGCGTGGACGTGCTGCACACCATCGGCGGTGACGACACGAACACGGCTGCGGCCGACCTCGCGAAATTTCTCAAGACGAACAATTATGCCCTCACGGTCGTCGGCATGCCCAAGACGATTGACAACGACGTGATTCCGATCCGCCAGAGTCTCGGCGCGTGGACCGCCGCCGAGGAAGGCGCGCATTACTTCGCCAACGTGGTGTCCGAGCACAATGCGAACCCGCGCATGTTGATTATCCATGAAGTCATGGGCCGCAACTGCGGCTGGCTCACCGCCGCCACCGCCGCCGAATACCGCAAGCTGACCCAGGAGATGAACTTCGTGCCGGAGCTCGGCTTGAGCAGCGAACGCCGCGGCGTCCACGGTATTTTCATTCCCGAAATGGCGCTGAACATCAAGGCCGAGGCCGCCCGCCTGCGCAAGATCATGGACCAGCACGACTGCGTGAACCTGTTCGTCTCCGAAGGCGCGTGCGTCTCGGACATCGTCAAGCAGATCGAAGCCCGCGGCGAAGAAGTGCCGCGCGACGCGTTCGGCCATGTGCGGCTGGACAAGGTGAATGTCGGCGCGTGGTTTGCGAAACAATTTGCCGAGATGATCGGCGCGGAGAAGACGCTCGTGCAAAAGAGCGGTTACTACAGCCGCGCCGCCGCCGCGAATGCCGCCGACCGCAAGCTCATCCAGCGTTGCGCCATCAAGGCCGTTGCCTGCGCCTTTGCCGGCAAGGGCGGCGTGGTGGGCGAAGATGAGGAACGCGGCAACCAGCTCCGCGCGATCGAGTTTGAGCGCATCAAGGGTGGGAAACCTTTCAACATCAAAACCAAGTGGTTCGTGCAGTTGCTCAAGGAAATCGGCCAGCCGATGGGCAAGGCGGTTGAAGTGAAGCACTGAGCATTGTTCGCAATCTCCTCAACGGAAGGTGAAGTGGCCGCGAGGCGCTTCCCTTCCGTTTTCATTTCGGCAGGCAAACATTTTCTTCCAACGCCGGACTGAAGACTCCAACCGCATTGCGATGGGTGCGACGCCACTTGCACTTTCTTCATTCCGCCCTATTTTGTCCGCGCTATGGATAAAACAAATTCCGTCCCGCACCTGTTTTAACCGCTCACCGTCCGCTCCGTGACGCTGCGCAACCGCATCGGCGTCTCGCCCATGTGCCAATACTCGGCCACGGACGGTTTCGCGAACGACTGGCATTACGTCCATCTCGGCTCGCGTGCGGTCGGCGGCGCGGGACTCGTCATCGTCGAGGCCACGGGTGTCGCGCCGGAAGGCCGCATCACGCCGGGCTGCCTTGGTTTGTGGTCGGACGCGCACATCGATCCACTAGCGCGCATCGCGAAGTTCGTGAAGGAACACGGCGCGGTGGCGGGCATCCAGATCGCGCACGCCGGGCGCAAGGCGTCGGCGGCGTTGCCGTGGAACGGCGGCGCGCATTTGTCCGAGGCGCAGGGTGGCTGGGAAACGATTGCGCCGAGCGCCATCGCGTTTGGCGGTGATTTGCCGAAAATGCCGCGCGCGATGACCGAGGCGGACATTCTCCGCGTCCAAAATGATTTTGTGGCAACGGCCAAGCGCGCGTTGACGGCGGGATTTAATTTTTTGGAACTGCATTCTGCGCACGGCTATTTATTTAATGAGTTTCTTTCGCCGCTTTCCAACCATCGCACGGACAAATATGGCGGCAGTTTCGAGAACCGCATCCGCCTGCTGCTCGACACGACGCGCGCGGTGCGGAAAGTCTGGCCGGATCATTTGCCGCTCGCGGTGCGCATTTCGGCGATTGATTGGATGCCCGGCGGCTGGCAGATCGAGGACAGCATCGCGCTGGCGAAGTTGCTCAAGGCCGAGGGTGTGGACTTGCTGGATTGCAGTTCCGGCGGCCTCGTGCCCGATGCAAAAATCAAAGTCGAACCGGGCTACCAGGTGCCGTTCGCGGAAAAAGTCCGGCACGGAGCGAACATCGCGACGGCGGCCGTCGGCTTCATCACCGAGCCGAAACAGGCGGACGAAATCATCCGCAGCGGCAAGGCGGACATTGTTTTGCTCGCGCGGGAATTCCTGCGCGATGCCTATTGGCCAGCGCACGCCGCGAAAACGCTCGGCCATAAACTGCCGGCGCCCAACCAATACGCGCGGGCCTGGTGAGCGGACGTTTCACGTCACCGTTTATTCGTCGCGCCTCAACCTGCGCCCGCTTCGACGCGCCGCGTTTCATCACGGCAAAGTGACCACGCGATAAAACCGTGTGCTCGCCGCCGGGAGGTTGGTGTCCGCAAAGGTCAGGCTGACGTTGGTGGCCAGAAGGGTTGTCAAATGCGACCAGAGGAGAAGATTGGAGGAGGTCTGCACTTCATAACGGTAGTCAGGCTGGACATGGAAGCTGCATTGAAATGAACCGGCGGTGGACATCTGTAAATTCATCAGCATGGCGCGCGGCGGCGTGCCGAGTGGGACGAAGTTGAAGTTCTGGATGATGAATTCGACTTCGCTGTTGTCGGTGGGAGGATTGCCGTTGATGAGCCACAGATTCAGATGCACGCACTCATCGCCGCTTTGAGGAATGTTGGCGGCGTTGGTAAAAACATAGGCGGCGATGAGGTTGGTCGCGGCGGCGGAATACGCGCCGGTCTGGGATTGCCAACTGATCCGGTTGGTTTCCCAGACAAACAGATGCGTCGAGTCAGCCAGCCCCGGCGGCACGTGATAACGGACAAGCTGGTTGGCGAGGTAGTAAGGCTGAAGGACAAACTGGGCGTTGTTCGTGTCCGCCGGGTTTTGCCAGCGGCCGCATTCGACATCCATCTCGCGATCCGTGAACGCCGGGTCATCGCTCCAGGTGAACAAGCCGAGCGTGACGTTCGGATTGAGGTTGTCCACCACCGAATTCAGTTCAAACCGATAACTGCCCGGGCCGAAGGTGCGCGCAGAAATGATTTCGGCGCATTGCCAGGCGTTGGTGCGATGGGTGATGCGCAGGTGCAGCCAGCCGTTTTCGTCCGTCCAGACGTTGCTGGCGCTGTCGGAAAAATAATTCGGTCCCGGCCCGACCGGCGTGGAGTAGTTTTTCACCCACCAGTCGTAGCCGGAAAAACTGAAGAACCGCACACCGGGCGACGGACGCGTGACGACGGTCTTGGCGATGGCTTGCGCGTAAAGGTTCGCCGGCAGATTGTTGGAACCGAGCACGCAGTCCTGGTTGAAGTTGGTGCTCACGAGCAGGGCGGCGATGCGCGTGGCATTCGTGTCGCTGTCGGCTGTGGTGATGTTCGCGGACCAGGAACCATCCGGCTGGATGGTCGTAAGCGGCTGCGCGCAGGTCGGCTTGGTCACCCAGCCGTAATTCGGCACATAAATAAAAACCGCGACCGCGTTTGTGGCGGGATTTGCATTCAACGCCAAACCAGCCAGCGGACTGTAGGATCCAAAAGCCGGCAGATTAGTGATGAGAATCGCGGGCGTCGAAGCGTGACAGTGCAGAGTGATTGCCGTAAGCGAAATCGCGAGCCATGACTGGATTGCTTTCATAATTTTCGGAAATCAACCAACTCCAAAATTTATCGGTTCCCTTCGGAACGGCAAGTATCGACTGACAACGAAAACTCGGCCAAAAACTATTTACCCGCCGGCTGGTAGTCGTGCCACAACCATTCCAAGGCTTCGGGCAGGGTTTGTAGTTTCACCCGGCCGTCCACATGCCCGGCGTTGCGGGCAAAAACAAACTGATAATGATAGCCCTTGGCCGCGAGAACTCTTGCGATGTTCTCGTTCGCGACAACCCAGTCGTGCATCCCGTCGCGCATGGCGTTTGGATTCAATAAATCACGGTCGCCGACTTCCATCCAGATGCGGATGGGTTTGGCGGGAGTTTCTGGAATGAGATGTTCATGAAATTCCCACGCACCGTGCGGTGTCGCGGCGTTCGGTGGCCATTGCTGGTTCACATAAGTGCCGGAATAAGTGAGAACGCGATGGTAGAGATCGGGATGATACCATGCCATGATTAGCGCGCAGGAACCACCGGAACTGCCGCCCATCGTCGCACGGGCGTCGGGATTTTTCGTGAGCGTCACAGAACATTTCTTCTCCACGAGCGGCAGCACTTCCGACTCGACGAACTCGGCGTATTTTCCCGACATCGTGTCGTATTCCAATCCTCGCTCGCTGCCCTGGGCATCGCCGCTGCCGTTGCCAATGGAGATGCCGACCATCACGGGAATTTTTTTCTCCGCGATCAAATTGTCGAGCGCCGTGAACAGCAGGCGGTCCGGCCCATCCGCGCCGACGATGAACGGCGCGGCGGTGCCAGGGATGTATTGCTTCGGCACATAAACCGCAACGTGGCGCGTGTAAGGTGCCGGATGGCTGGTGGTCACGATGAGCTTGGCGGGATCAGCGGGATCGGGCGTGCCAAAAGTTTTCGGCTCACGCGCGATGCCGGGATAGATTTTGCTGTCCGCGGAACTCATGGTGAATTCATAGACGGTTCCTTGCAGCGCGTTGGTGGTGATTTCCGGCGCACGGTTGTGTGTCGGGCCAATGATGAAATTCCCATCAGCGCCCGCCGGCGGAACCGCACCGTCGGGCAGTTCCGCTGCTGCAACAAATCCCGGCGCATGTGGGTCACGCGGCGGCGGTGCAGCTAATGCGGGATCCATGCCTGTCATCAGGGCCAACATCGCAACGCCATACGTCGCTGCAAAAATTATTTTGATGGCTTTCATATTCACACCAATTGAAAACACCAGGAATTAATGGCTAAAGCGTATTCGCCTCAGGCTGCCGGATGCCAGCAAAAATCGGCCTTGTCTACTAGGCTGCGGTTTTTTGATTCAACTGTTTTAATCTGGCCACCTTTCACGCCTTAAATTCAACGTGAAACATTGGTTTTACGCTCATTTTATCACCTCCGGTGTTGGCATTGTTAAAGCTGTCATTTCGGCGAGAGGAAAAATTATGATGAAGACAATCGAAACCATGGCCGAAGCGATCCGCAGCCAAAAACATCCGTTCCGCAAGACCGAACATCATTCCAACAAGTCCCTGAAAAACCGGCATGAGCGTCATAAAATCAAAAATTATCTCAACCTGAACGACTGGCTGAACCAGGAAGACGAAATGGTCTCGGTTTAAACCGAACGCCAGAGTGATCCGGTTGGTTTAGTTACGTCAGGCGTTGTTTCACCGCAATTCGTCCAGTGCGCTCGCGACTGCGGCTTGGATTTTTCGCGGACCATCACCGCCCAACTGCCGGTCCACTTCTTCCAGCCGGCGAATCAAATCCAGAACCTCCTTGCGCGAATACGGTCCGCCGGCGGCGGCGCAAAAGTGCGTGCGGCAGCCGAACGGCCGGTCGGCGTAAATCATACACTTGCCCGTCTCGTGTTTGAGGAGCGGACAGGTGCCGTTGGTGGATTCGGGCAGTTCCTTCCGCCCGGTGGCGCGAAAACCTTTGGCCGCGATGAACGCCTCGCCTTTCGTGAGAAGCGGTGTCAGCCCGGTGAACTGGAACTGGCAACATTCGGTGCGCGCCACGCAGTTGCGGGCAACCGGTCGCTTTGCCAGTTCCGCATACACCGCCCGGACTTCAGCAAGGGCGTGCAGTATCTCTTCCTGTCGCATAACGTAAAAGCTGGCCAATAAATGCCAAAACAAACTCCATCTGGCCACCGGAAATTCCTTGCCGAGAATTCGCCACAAGTCCCAACCATGACTCACTTAGGGATGAGTTTCTAACGACCCTCAACACGAATCAACTGCAAATGGTTGTAGTATTGTGAGGCAATCCTGTCCGGCCAATAAGCTTTAACACACATCGGGTGGCCCTAATAGGCGGGGTTTCCTCAATCTTTGGAGTATTACAAAACCCGGCAAGGCACCTTGGTCTGGTGTTGCTTGCCGGGGCTGTATGTCACCTCGTCTATTAAGGCAAGGAACCGGTCTTGTAGAAGGCCTTGCTAACCGACGGAGTGAACGAGAAGGTAATCACACCCGTGGTGGCATCGGCCTGGTTGGTCACCACCGGAGTCCATACCACCGGCACCGTCAGACTCGGGGTGGTCAGCAGAACATAATAGACATACGGTATGCCCTTGAAGCTGACATTATAATTGCCGCCGCTGCGAACCGGGGGCGCCAGATGATTATAGCTGGTGGCAGACACCACGCTGACAGTCACGGTGTTCGTAGCGAAACCGCCCAGACCATCACCCACGGTATAGGTGAACACATCGGTGCCGGTGTAACCACTGGTTGAGGTGTAGGTAACATTGGTGCCGTTGGGAGAACTCGCCGTGCCATTCGCCGGAGTTCCCACCGCCGTGATGGTCAACGGATTATTGTTCGGGTCGGTCGGGGCATTTACGCCGCCAATGATCTTTAATGTGGCAGCCTGACCGCTGACAGCACCCATGACTTGCGGACCGGCCACCGGCGGTTGATTCACAGTTCCGGAGCTGACGCTGACGCTGACGGTATTCGTGCTGAAACCGCTAAAGCCGTCGCTGACGACATATTTGAACGTATCCAGGCCATTATACCCGGTGGAATTCAAATAGGTAAGGTTGATGCCATCGGTGGACGCCGTGCCACCGTGCGCCGAAGAGCTTTGCGGCACCGTCACGGTCATTGGATCGCCGTCCGCGTCGGTCGGAGTCCAGCCGCCGCTGAACACATTCGTGCTGGAGGGCACACCGTTGGTCGCGATCATGGTGATCGGATAGGTCACCGGCGGGTGGTTGGTGCCAATGACGAAGATCATGCCGCCCACCTGGCCCTGCACGGTCACTCCGCCCGGACCTTGCCAATAGCCATTAACCGAACCTATTGAATTCGCGATGGCCGAGCCGATCCTAGTGAAGGACGACGAAGTCGGAACAGCATTTGAAGGATCAACACCTTGATATACGATTTGAGCATTGGTGTTGCCGAAAAAGACGTTCGCCGCCCTGGTTAATCCATCCCAGCCCCAGACAGCATACAAGGTTACTCTGGCACCCGTTGGGATTTGGCTCAAAGTGAAGGTGGTGGGAACGGTTGCCGACGATTCACTATAATATCCACTCTCCGTGATAGGTTCAGTCGGGTTATTATTCATCCAACTGCCAAAATTGGTGATGCTCAAAGCATACGGAAATCCCCCAACGTTGGACCATGTTTCATTCAGCGGCGTATTTAGAACGGAACAATTAATCAGGGTAAAGCCAGCAGGAGGAATGGTGGCATCACCAGGCACACTAAAGTCCAATGCTACCGTGTCATTCGGTGCGGCGACGACATTGACCGCCCGGGTGTTCGTGACGGAATTACCGGCGCTGGTCTTGGCCACATAGGTCACGGTGTAGGAACCAACCACACTGGTATTCACCGTGCTGTTGGAACTTACGGCAACGAAGTCCTGGCCACAAAGATCATACGCGGTGGCTCCGGCGTCCACATACGGGCTGTTGACCATGACGCTGATCGGGGAAACACCGTTGAGCGCCATCACCGGCGGGGCCACATTCACTACCGGAAGAACCGTCGTGATGTTTGTCGCGCTGCCGAAACCATTTTTCACGACCACGGTGTAATTACCAGAAAAGCCAACGGTCGGATCCACCAAGGTGTAGGTGGCATTCGTTGCCCCGACAATCAAGTTGGTATGAATGTCATACCATTGGTAGGTGAAGGGCGCACCGCCGGAAGCCGTCGCGGTAAAGGTGACGCTAACACCGCACTGTGGCTGGACTGACGCCGGTGAAACAATTGCGGAGTGGGCAGGATAAGACTGGATGTTGATGATCATGCCACCAATTTCACCTTCAGAAGCCGGGCCGGTGGGGCCATACCAAGTCCCGCTAACCGCACCATTGTTGGCCAAAGCCGAGCCGATGAACTGGAAGTCAGCCTGGGTTGGCGGGTTGGGTGAATTGGTAGTAATACCGGTGGTCAACTGGTTCGTTGCCCCCGCGTAGATGATTTGGGCCGCTTTGGCGGTGCCACCCCAGCCATCAACTGCATAAATGTTAACCACCACGCCGGCCGGCAACCCACTCAAGGTGAAACTGGCCGGGGTATAGACTCCGTCCAAATCATAGTTATAGATGCCAGCAGTTGAAACATCGTAATAACCCAAATACGGCGACTGATCCCAACAACTGATATTTGTCAGGCTTAATACATAACTGCTGCCGGTTAACATCGGATCCGGGATCGAGACATTGCCATAGGTTCCTTGCCCAACGTCAAAGGGTCCGATCGGAACGAAGCCATCTGGAGCCGGATTAACATCGCTGGCTGACTGAAAGTCCAAGGCCAACTGCACATCCGGCTGGATGTCTGTGGGGTCAATCACATAAACCGAACGCGACACGCTGCCGGGAATGCCATCGCCGGTGGTGGCGGAATAGGTCAGATTATATTGTCCCGCCACGCTGGTATTGACAGTGCCATTGGTGGTCACAGGCAAACTATTCCCGGCGCAGCTGTCAAAAGCCGTGGTGCCCGGGTCGGTCCAGATACTGTGTTTCGCAATTGTAATCACGCTATTTCCGTTCATGGTCATGACCGGCGGGGCGATGTCATAGATGCTGACCACACACGAGGTGCTCGATGTCCAAGCCGAGTTGGTGGCGGTGGCGGTGAACTTATAGTTGCCGCTGGCGGATGGATGTAATCCGGTCAGCACGAGCGTCGTATTGGTGGCGCCGGAGATCGGCAAATTGAAATTGTTAAACCATTGATAGGTGGCCCCGCCCGGTGCCGCGGCAACAAACGTGGCTCCGCCGCCGCAACTGTTGGTGACACCGGATGGCAAAATGGTGATGGCATGGCCGACCGGAGCTTGAATGCCGAAGATCATACCGCCGATCTGTCCTTGATGACCGGTTTGCCCAGTCCAATTACCGCCCACCGCGCCGGTGCCATCCGCCACCGCCGTTCCACAATTCATGAATGTCGTGGGCGAAGGCAGCGTAATGCCGGATCCAACGTTGAGCAAATTGGACGCACCACCGTAATAAATAATCGCCGCATTGTTGGCACCATCCCAGGCCCAGCACGCATACAGCGTCACCTGGCTTCCGGGCACCAGACCACTCAGATAAAAACTGTTTGTCGCGCCGGCATTGCAATAATAACCGTCACTGTCAATGGTAGTCCCGCCACCTTTGTAGGAGCCGCTGACGTTTGTGAAACTGACTGTATAGGTGGTGTTGCCCACGCTCGGAACTGAAAAGACCATGTTCGCTGCAGTATGATTCAGCCGGTTGAACCCGGTCGGAGTGATTTCACCGTCGGTGGCCGTATCATTCAAATCCAAGTTAAGAAAGTCGCTAAGCACCACATTGACCGTGCGTGTGGCTGTGTTTGTGATTCCATCCGATACAGCGGTGTAGGTCTTAAAATATGTGCCGATGGTCGATGCATTAACAGTGCCGTTGGTGGTTACCGAAAGAGTCCCACCGGAGCAGGATTCCACCGCGGTCGCGCCGGGATCGGTAAAGGTGCTGTTAACCGGAACCAGCATAGGATTACTTCCGATCACCGTGATGACCGGCTGGCAAGGCTCGACGTCAAAAATGATTGCTCCCATGTCACCTTCAGCTTTATTTGGCACGGCACCCGGACCATACCAAAGACCACTCACTTGGCCATTCACATCCACCACGGACCGACCCACCAATTGCATGTTGGTAATACTGGGATTGGCCTCGGTTCCCGGGTCGGTGACCAGATTGGTCACGCCCCCATACTCAAATTGAGGGCCTTGCGCCGTGCCGTTCCAGCCAACGCAGGCGTAGATCGCAACCGTGTTGCCCGCAGGCAGCCCGCTCAAGGTGAAATAGGCGGCACCATTGCCAGCCTGGTTATAAAACCCGTCACTCGCCAGGGAAGCCGTTCCGGGGTTCCAAGAACCAATGTTCGTCATCGAAAGCGTAAAGCCAGAGCCGGCGACGTTATCCCATTCATAGTAGCTCCCGTTATTGATAGTATAGTTGCCGGTTCCCACCTTGGTAAAACCGGCGCCATTCGCCGCCAGCGCGTTGTTACCCAAGTCCAGCTGGATGACGGTGCCGCCAAACGCAGTGGACAAGAAGCCAAACCCACACACCGCACCGATGAGGGCACACTGCACCATCAATTGACTCCAAAGTCTGGAGACGGTATTTACAATCAGGATTTTCATAGACAGGTCTTATTTGATTGGTTGCTTACATTTTAACAGCACGTTCCCCTTAGAGAATTCAAGGAGGCCATGGAACTAGTGCTTTTTATACTGTTAATTCTTTTGTGTCAACCAAAATACTACAATTTCGAGGCTTATAGTATTTCATCTGATTTTTCCCATTAACAAATAAATGAATCACAACTGATGAATCGAGGCAAGGCCGCCAGAGTCCCGAACGAACTCTATGATTGAATAACTATAATCCTGCCATAATTTTAAAAGCCATGAAATCATTCCATATCGCCCTGGCTCTCTGTTTTTACACAGTCCTTGCCTCCGCTACCGAAACGCATCTTTCGGCTAACGAATCAAATTTCAAAATCTCAGTCCCAAAGGGTAAAGAGTTAAAATTATCGGGACAAAACGGGGTGCTGCCTGGGGTAAAATCTTTTTTTAACGCAATTGCAATCACAGTGATGCCCGACCAGAAGCGACAGTTTTTGGTCGGGGATAATATCGCGGGTTATTTTGAGGGTTACACGCACGATTACCACAAAGGCGGTGGTTATTTGATGAAAGACACGGCGCTGTTTACCGGTTATGCGACATTCGCAGCAGACAAACTCAACAACCGAGAAACAGATGATTCGATTGAAAGTGTTCTGCCGCGTGGCAACCAAGTCAAATATCCTGACGGAGTTTCCGAGGAAATGGTCATTCACTCTGGCAAATACGCTGTCTCAATCGCCGAGTATTCCGCGCAACCGAAAAATCTTGGAATATTGCCGTTTCTTCGATGCCCGCCGGATTCGGTGCTGATCAAGCAAATAGGCGCGACCGTGGTCATCTCCCCAAAAGTAGCCATGACTAACAGCCCTTACCCTCCATTCATTGCATTGTGCGCAGACAATAACTTCACACTAACCACCGATCCTGGGGCAGCCCCGGTCGATGCGAAGGTGCCCAAACTTTCTGGCCATGATGACTTGGTGGTGTATGTGGCCAGTCAGGAGGCGGTGAAAAAATTTACGGTCACAATCGCATTTGGTTTCACTCAGGCAGAAGCGGCAAAAAAGGCCGCAGACATCGCCGCATCCGATCCTGTCAATGCGGAACTGCAAGCCTGCTACGATTATCTGACCAAGAGTTTTCTCTGGACTGATGACACAGAATACAACCAGGCGTTGATGTGGGCCAAGTCCGCCAGCCATTTATTCGTGGTCGAGGAATTTGGCAAAGGAATCTGGGCCGGGCTGCCGTGGTTCAAGAACAACTGGGGCCGCGACACTTTCATTTCGCTGCCCGGGACGCTCTTGGTATCCGGGTCGTTCAACGAAGCCAGAGAGGTGCTCGAAAACTTCGCCCGGTTTCAAAACCTACATCCCGACCGGAATTACGGACGCATTCCCAATCGTGTGAGTTCTATGCACGATATCATTTACAACACCACCGACGGGACGCCGTGGATGATCCGCGAGGCGTATGAATATTTGCGATATACCGGCGACCAGGAATTTGCCAGGAAGCTTTATCCGGTCGTCAAGACGGCGCTGGAAGGTGCGATCACCAATTATGTGGACGCGGAGGGATTTTTGACGCACGACGATGCCGACACCTGGATGGATGCCCGAATCAACGGCGACAAGCCGTGGTCTGCCCGGGGAAATCGCGCCGTTGAAATCCAGGCGCTTTGGTTCACCGCGCTGGAAGCTGGCGTTGCCTTGGCAAAAGAGAGCGGTGACGACGTCTCTGCCGGCAAATGGCAGCGTCAGGCCGAACTATTGAAATCCAATTTCACCACCAATTTTTGGGACGGTCAGGTGATGGCCGACCGGTTGCGTGCTGACAACACGCGCGATGTCAAAGTCAGGCCAAATCAATTGATGACTGTATCGGTGCCGTTCGAAGACCGACTGACCACAGGTGATGTTGAAGCCATGGTGACGAGGAACGCCGTCTCTGAATTGCTTTTCCCCTACGGTATCGCGTCATTGAGTCAAAACGATCCTTATTTTCATCCGGTCCATCACGACGACCAATACTTTTTCTTCGATGCCGCCTATCACAACGGCACCGTCTGGGGCTGGAATGCCGGATTCACGGTCACGGCGCTCGACCGTTTTGGATATCAGAATCTGGCCTACGAGCTGGCCAAGAATTTGAGCGACCAAATTCTCAACCTTGGCACGGTGGGCAGCATGAGTGAACTGCTGGATGCACTGCCTGACGTGAACGGCAAAATCCATACCTCCGGAACATTTGCACAGGCATGGAGCGTTGCTGAATTCACCCGCAATGGATATCAGGACTTTCTGGGCTTTCGTCCGAATCTTTTGGAAAATAATCTGGTTTTAACACCCGCGATTCCATCTATCTGGAAGCATTTTGATGCCATCCTGCCATTTGGTCAGGGAGAAAAATTGCAGGTGACCTGGACGCGAAATGCCGGCAGTGAGCGGTGGACGTTTACCTTGAATGGATCCAGCCGTCGTAACTTAGTGATGGAATTTCTTGCGCGGGACAAAAGCCGCCGCTCCCTGGCATTCGAATTGAAAACCGGGGGGAAATCCGTCGTTGTGCTCAAAGGCGATGAAGCTTGGGTCAATGGCAAAAACGTGGCGACATCGCCATTCCTGCCGTCATATGCCTCGTTGATCGGAAATCTGCAATTTCAAACGCCTAAAACATTCGACCCGGCTCATCCGGATGAATTTCCGGTTTTGAGGGGCAAGGACGTCCTTCAAGGCATCATCGAGCGCGGCGAATTCAAATGAATCGAGCTGCAAGCCCACTTCAAAGCGGACGGCATCACTTTGCCTCAGACCGGCGTGAGAGTTTGCAGGCAAACTGCGGCGAGCGGGTTGCCGCCAGTGTTTCAATAGATTGGAAGAGCGGGGTCAGAACTCGGGCGGGGCAACCGCAGATGGATTGGACGGTTTGGAAGATTGCGACGGAGACAAAAGCAAAGAAGAAGGAGGGGAGCTGAAGTGGGAAGATCAACGGCAGAATCTTGTTCCTGCCAATTATCAAATCCGATCCATCATTGGATCGGATCCGATTTGCCGGCGGCGGCGAGCAGTTTAATTTCCTCGGGCAGAAGCCGGCCCTTGGTTCTGGCGATCTCCAAAAACGGAGCCGCCAGGTTCGTCTGATGCAGCGCCGCGAGCAGGACGCCGTAATACAGGGCCACCGAAGGTTGTTCCAACAATTCGGGTTTCAACTTTCCCAAGGCTGCCACGCCGTCCTGCGTCCGGCCTTCCAGATGTAGGGAATAGGCGTAGGTGGAAACGACCACGGGATCCTCCGGCCGCTGGGCATACGCGTCGTTCGCCAATTGGTAAGCCTGGGGCAGATTGTCTTTCAGCAGGAGCATTGTGGCCGCCAGATTATTTTTTAAAGTGATATCCTGGGGAGAAAAAGCCAGTTCACGGGTGTAAAGCTGTTTTAATTTGGCCGTGTTGCCAGCGACAAAATATCTGCGTTCCAAATCCTGTTGCGCCCAGCGTTCACGGGGAAAATTCTGGACGATGCGCCACAGCAGATCGTCGGTTGCACTTTCATTCATCTGCCAGCGGCGGCTTAAATCCAGCAGAGCGGTCAAGGCGCTGAACCGGCCGCCGGCTTCGCCGACTGCGGTCTGCCAGACGCTGTCCGCCACCAGCCCGTCGCCCAGCCGTGACCACGCCTGCGACAAAAAGGCCGCGCGCAGAAAATCCGTTTCGCCCCAGTTGCCGCCGGATGTGTAACTGCGCAATCCGGTCCAGTCCTGCTCCGTATAGTAATAATTCACAAAAGCCAGCCGAAGCGGCCATTGCGACTGAATGCCAGGCGGCAGGTTCGTCAGCCACTGATAAGCCTCTGGCCGCCGGTCGTTGGCCACCATCCAGGACGCCACCTCTGCCGCCGCCAGCCCGTTCGTGCCGGCGAGAGATTGCGTGGATTTCAATTGTGCCGTGAGTTCCGGGCTGTGGAGTTTTTGCAGGAGGCCCAGATATTGCAGCCGGTCGGACAGTGTGACCTGCGCGGTGGCGAGCAGTTGCGTCGCATAATTCTCCGCCCCCGGCAGATCGTTGCGGGCCAGCCGGTCCGTCACCAGCGACCGCAACGCCGCCGCCGCAAAATTGGTGTCCGCACAAAATTGTTCCATTTGGGAACGTGCGAGGGCGGCCAGGGCGGCATTTGTGGAGGTCAATCGCAGGACGGCCAGGTTCAGCCGGAACAGTTGATTGGTCGGTTCCAGCCGGGACGCAGCTTCCAAATGCGCCTGCGCCGCCGTCAGATCATTCATCTTGAACGCCAGTTCAACGGCGACGTTCTGGTAGGTGACAAGATTGGTGGCAGTCGGCGCCAAATCGCCGAGAATCTGCACCGCGAGCGGAAAGGGTGCGCTCTGGTAGCGCAGTCCGGCAACCGCCAGCGCCAGTTTGTTTTCCGTGGTCGGCTGGAGTTCGACCAGCCGGCGGTGCCAGTCCAAACCGGCAGGCGATTGGGACAAGTCGGCCAGGTCGGCCATGACACGACAGGCGGGTGCGTTGCTGGGATTGAGCGCCAAGGCCAGATTCGCGCTCAACAGGGCGTTGCGATAATCGCCGCGCGCGAAAAATGCCTGCGCCTGCTTCAGGGCGTGTCTCTCTTTGTAATGGTGGTATGGTGTTCGCCCCAGCCAGCCCATCGCCACCACCAACAACACAGCTACTCCGGCGATCAGCCACGGCTTCGAATAATTTCTCTCCTCGTTCATGCCAATGATGTTCAAAAAATCCGGCTTTAAATTCAAGGCTGCCGCCTTACGATTTGCCCGCTGCGTTTTCCAAGGCGTCAATCAATTGGGGTAACAAGGCTCCTTTTGCAAAGGTTGACGTGACTTGAACCGGGATTTGCGGTGCACCACCGGTCTTCCACACTTGCAGTTCCTGGATGTGACGGACCAGCATCTCCACTTCACCATGCGCCACCGCCGCCCAAGAATGTCCATCACCCAGACGGTCCAGAATTTCCGACACATGGCTGGGCTGCGGGCCAATGTATAGCACCGGCGCTCCCACGGCGAGGATGTTGTAAATCTTGCAGGGATGAACAGTTCCGAGCATTGACTTGCCGAGAACGACCAGATGGGCATCAGCCGCCGACATTGAGGCGGAAAGTTTGTCCAGCGGTTGATATGCCAGGCACAGCACTTGGGAATTCTTTGTCTCCGCCACCCATTTTTTCACACGGGCAAATTCGCTGCCGCCGCCGATGAAACAAAACACGATGCCCGGATCATCCTTCAGTCTATCCGCCGCCTGCATCAACGTGTCCAAGGGATGCACCGGGCTGTGGTTGCCGGAATACATCACCACAAATTTTCCATCCAGACCGTGGAGCTTGCGGAATTGTTCCCGGCCGGCGGCATCGAAACTTACATTATTGTCGTGTGACCATGGTGGAATCACGGCGATCTTCTCCTGGGGAATTCCCTTGGCCGCAATGCGGTCGCTCATGAACCGGTCCAGTGCGACGATACGATTCGCCTGATTTAGACTGAACCGTGACATGCGCTCCAGAATTTTGCCGATGAACGAATCCGCGCGCAACCAGCCCGCCGCCACGGCTTCATCCGGATTCAAGTCCATCACCCAGTAACAAAATTTTGCCCGCCAGAGTTTCGCCCGCCACGCCCCAATGAATGAGATGAGCGGCGGCGTGGTAAGCGCGACGACTACATCCTGCCGTGGCAGTCGCATCAATCGGGCACAACAAGACAAAATAAAGCTGGCGAAATCCGCCGCGCGCCGCCATTTGGCTGCTTTGCCAAATCGGGTGGAATAGACGCGGAAGATTTGGATTCCCCGCCAATTCTCACGGGCTGGGAACATTTTCTCCGGGTCGTCATACGCACGACAGCCGGTGATCACCGTGACTTGATGCCCGCGCTCGGCCAGCGCCACTGCCAGCTCGGACAAATGCTGGCCCGTGGAAACCAAATCCGGATAAAACGCCTGATTGAGCAGTAGGATTTTCAAACCTGTGATGGATTAAACCGGACACACTCCGTAACAGACCCAGTATCCGAACAGTTTCAGATACTCTGCCCGAATGAATTTGCTGACACCGTTGGCATGCCAGTCGGTTCTCGAATAACCAACGTAGGAAGGCCGCGAATAAAATTTAATGTCTGGCGCATAGTGTTCAAAGCACGCCAGCGCCCGCCGCGAATGATACCAGGAGGTGACGATGATCGCGCTGTGAAGGTGTCTCGCGTGCAGCAGGGCGATGGTGAAAATGGCATTCTCCCGCGTGCTGTGAGAGTCCGGTTCCAATAAAATATCGGCGACCGGGACGCCGGAATCGGTCAGATACTCCTTGCGGGCACTGGTGTCTCCGAGCCCGCTGCAAACAATCAGGGGCGCGGCACCGGCCTCGAATAATTCCGACGCCCGTTCGGGTCGTGAAAAAGACAACTGACCACCGCCGCCCAGAACCACCATCGCGTCGGCTTTCACCGGCCCGCTGTCCACGGTCAGGATCTGCCGCGGAAACAACCAGGCCGCTAGTCCAAGCAGGACCGCCAGACCAAACAGGCTGGCCAAAAATTTTGCCAAAGTCCTGCGTGTTTTCATGTCAAAAAACGGAATGTGAAGCTTGATCCAATTTATAATATCAGTTTCGTGAAAAAATCACGGTTGGGCCACGATGATTTTTTTCAGCTCGGTTTGCAGTGCAGTTCGAGCGGCCTCGGGCGTTTCCGGTCCAGCCACGGCCACTTCCAAAAAACTTTGGCCATCATTGCGGCTACCAGACAGCGCCGCCGCCAGCCGGCTTGCCATGGTTTGGCGGCGGTTGGCCAGAACCGCGCTCCCGGTCTGGTCTTCATAAATGGCATGAAAAACATGCAACGGCTGTTCGTTGGCGAGAAACACAAATTCGTGGAAGGCAAATAGTCTGTAGCCGACGGGCACCGTGATCGTTCCCAAATCAGATTTCAGGGTCATGCCGATGGCGGGCAGGCACATTTCGGGGCCGTGCGTTTTGGCAAGCTGGACGGCGACCCGGTTTTTCAATGAATGACTCGGAAACCACCTGAAATAATATAGCTGCCAGAAGTTCCCGGCGTCATCCTTGCCGGAAGACTGAAAGCCATTATCGTAATTGAACTGCGCGTAAATGCCGGCGGGGACTTGCGCCTTCGTCAACCCGGATCCCGGAGCCGCACCATTCACTGACCAGTCAGCGCGACCGGACACGATCCGTTCATGCGAGCGAAACCACAATTCCGTCCCCGCCTCCACCACCAAAAACCAGGCGAGCAGCGCGATGGCCAGCCGGCGGACGGTTGATAGGTGATAGTTGATAGTTGACGGTGCAGTGGTCAGTGGTCGTTGGTCAGTGGTCGGACTTCCGCCTTCCACCGTTTGCTGTCTGTGTTTTCCACCCAGCGATACCGCCACGAACCAAAGCGCAAAAAAGCAGGCCACCAGAATGGTGACTCCAGCGGAGTCATGCCAACCGGCCATCGCCGGAACGCCCTTTTTTGCTGCCACCCAGGTCAGCAACGTCGTCCGGGCCAGGTTGAACAGGAAGGATAACGCGAACCCGGCCAGAACACAGGCCACGCGGCACACTACTTTCAACCGATAGAATTCGCCAAAGAACAGGGCGATCATCAGTGTTGCCTGAAAAGAACGGATGCCGCTGCACGCGTCGTCCACGCCCACGCTGCCGGTCGCGACCTCGATGACGTTGGCGTGCTGCAACGCGGGAATTCCAAACCAGCCCAGCACCTCGACTGTGGTGGAAACATTCAGGCGCGTGAACGTCTGCACCAGGAAGGTTTCCATTCCGGAAGGCCACGGCACGGCCACGAGGAAAAAGCCGATGGGAAAGACAAAATCTGAAATCTGAAATCTGAAATCTGAAATCGCGAACCGCAGCAGGCAGAGCGTGATGCCGATGACCTCCAGCGTCCAGAGCAGACTCGTGAACCGCCAAATGGGATTGGCCTCATGAAAAAATCGCGTGGGGGCGTAAAGCAAGGCCAGCAAGACGATTAAAAACTGAGGACTGAAAACTGAAAACTGAAATGGCCCTTTGTTTGCCGCCACTGACTTCTGGCTTCTGGCTTCTTGCTTCTGGATCCGTTGCCAGGTCAGAAAAAGGCACAAAAATGGCACGGACCAGCCATAATTGTATTGTTCGTAAACTGACCATTGCGCGCCAAGCTGGTGAATTAGCGCCAGCCAGTAAACACCCAACACGGCACAAACCCAGAACAGTGCCTGCCGCTGTTCGGAGCTGAAGGATTTATAAATTCCGGTCACAAAGACATCCCGCCCTTGCGCCGGCGCAGTTCGCGGATTTTCAGGAAGGTCATATACTCGTAAAACGCCAGCAGGCGGCAATACGTCAAACCGGCGCGGCCATCCAGAAAACCCAGCCGGAAAAAATACATATACAGAAACCGCAGGGTGGGCCGGCACGGCAGGTGGCCGGACAGAACCTTGAGCGCCCGCCGACGGCGCGATGGATCGCCGATCGCAAAGATGCCCAGCCAGTCAATCTTTTGCGCGCCGGCGGTCTCCAAAAAATGCGCGGCCTCGGCGGTTGAGTAGCGGTTATGCCGTTCCACCCAGTCCGTGATGCCCTTGGAAAACGAGTAGTGCAACAACGGCTCCTGCAAGGTTCCCAACCACGCCGGATCGAGATTCTCCCGCTGCCCGTGTCCGACCTGGACAAACCCAAGCCGGTCGCGTTTCCCGAACCGCACCTGATACGAAGGATAAAGCCCGGAATGTTTCAGCCACCGGTCTTGGAACATCATTTTCGAGGCGACCCGATACGCATCCTTTTCACCACCGCTCGCCCGGGCCGCCAGTTCCCGTTGTAATTCCGGCGTCACCACTTCATCGGCATCCAGATGCAGCACCCAGTCATGTTTCAGGTTCCCGTTGGCCAGCCCAAAGTTCCGCTGGCTGGCAAAATCCACGAAGTGGTTTTGCAGCACGCGCACGCCGGCTTTTTGCGCCAGTTCCACCGTGCGATCCGTGCTGAACGAATCCACCACCAGCACGTCATCCGACCATTTCACGGAATCCAAGCAACGTGCGAGGTTCAATTCCTCGTTATAGGTGAGAATGAGGACGGAAATGTTCATTCAAAAAAGCTGAATTCAGCAGTCGGTAGTCAGTGGTCAGTTGTCGGATGTCAGGATTTGAGCGTCCGCTTTTTGATTACGCGCGCCGGATTGCCCGCGACCACCGCCCACGGCTCAACATTTTTCATCACCACCGCGCGGGCGCCCACCACGACGCCTTCACCTACCACGACGCCGGGGCCGACAAAGGCATCTGCGCAGACCCAGGCATGGTCCTTGATTTCAATCGGTGGCTTGAGCAGCGGCAAATCTGGCTGCGAATAATCGTGCGTGCCGGCGCAAAGGTGGGCACGATGTGAAATGGTGATTTTTTCACCCAGCGTGACTTGGCCGAGATTGTAAATCAGCACGTCCTCGCCGATGGCGCTCCAGTCGCCCACGGTCAGATTCCACGGAAAATAAATCCGCGTGCTGGGATAGGTGTTCACTCGCGCGCCAATTCTGGCGCCAAAACAGCGCAGCACAAAACGCCGCCAGCCGAAGCATGGACGCGGGCTTAGTCGGAAAAGCCACCGCCCAAACGACCATAGAATTCGCCGGACCATTTCCGAAGACGAATATTTGGTCGCGGCACGGTTGGCTTGGATATCAAGGGCCATATAATTGGAAAAATAGAAAGCAAAAATTCATTTCACCTTTGTCGATTTCTGCTTTTGCTTTTCAAAATTTCAGTTTTTGTCCTTTGCTCTCCGGCCTCCACTTTCAGTATTTCACCGTTTTAATTTTTCAGCTTTTTCTTTAGACAACCCATTCCGGTTTGGGGCCAGATTCAAGCATCCACCGATACACCGCCACCATTTTTTTTGCGGCGGCGGACCAGGTGTAGTTTCCCTCCACTAGTTTGCGCCCGCGCAAACCCATCGCCTGCCGCTCCTCATCCGGCAACTTCATTGCCGCTTTCAGGGCTTCAGCCAGTGGCTTGGGCCCAATCTCCACCCACCACCCGCAACGATGCGTGATTAAATCCTCCCAGGGCGTGCCGCGCGTGGTGATGACCGGCACGCCGCACGCCAGCGCCTCGGCAATGACGATGCCAAAATTTTCCGAATAGGTCGGCAGCACAAACAAATCGGCGCTCTGATACAAATCCCATTTGGCTTCATCCGCCACCTCTCCAATAAACTGGAAGCTTTCTTCAAATTTCCTCGCTCCCTGCTCCCTGCTACCTGCTCCATATTTTGAAATTGCCGCCTTCACCTCCGCCAGATGCCCGTTTTCATCCCCGCCGGCAATGACCACCTGCCACATTTCTGAATTCTGAATTCTAAATTCTGAATTTCGAATTACCGTCGCCCATGCCTCGACCAGATCCAGCAATCCTTTCTTGGGATGAATGCGGGAAAGAAACAACAGGGTTTTGGCTTCTGCCTTTTGCCTTCTGCCTTCTGACTTCTCAACTTCTCCTGGCATCGCCACTCCATTCGGGATCACTGCAATCGGCTGTTTCAACCCCAACGCTCGAAACTCCGCCGCTTCCTGATGCGAGGTGGCGTGCAGCACCCGGGCGGATTGCAAATCCCTGCACTGATAGAGCAGCCAGGCAAGGCGCTTTTTGAAACCATGAAAGCGCATGGCCCAGGGCGTCAACATCCCGCGCGGACTGACGATGAGCGGCAGACCTGTCTGACGCGCCACCCGCGCAGCCGTGTGATTCGTCGGAAGCCAGAGACCGTTGTCGTGGATGATTGGATTTTTAAGACGACTGACATCTGCCCTCTGACCTCTGACTTCAGAGTAATCGGCATAGCCTTTTCGTAACGCCTTTTCAAACTCGGGCGTGCGCCTGAATTTCTTTGCAAAAGCGCCCCGGCAGGGCACCAATGTTGTTAGCACAGGCTTTGGCGCGACCATCGGCGCATTGCTGCCGCTGCCATATTCCAGTGCGACCAGTTCAACGTCGTTGCCCTGCTGCGCCACGGCGGTGGCCAGGGCGGAAACACTGCGTGACGGCCCGCCGCTTTCCGGCTGGAGATCGGCGATGGTGTAAAGAATTTTCAAATGAAAAATGTTGAGATGCTAAAATGCTGAAACGTTGAAATTTGAAATGAACTCGGTTTCGCTTCTTTCTTATGTCAATCGCCCCGGTTTCCTACCTTGAGTGTTTCAGTTTTCAGCTTTTTCCGCCGCGGTCCGCCGGGCCGGCGGGTGAGCGCATTCCACAGCCATTGTTCGCCGAACATCAGGAACAGCGCCATGACCAGGCAGACGCAGACTGTGCCGCCCAGGATTTTGACATTGGAGGTTTCAACCTCGCACGCGTTGAAAAGCAGGATGGAAACTGCGATGGCGAAACCGATGACCTTGCTTTTGGCCCGGCTGATGAACAGGCGGTAGATGAGGCCGAAAAAAATTCCCAGCAGGAAGATGGGCGCGAACATGCCCGCAGGGCCAAAATCAATGTAGCTTTCCCCAAAATAACCGATTCCAATGGATGCTCCCTCCTCGGCGCTGGTTACGGGTGTGCCGGTGTAATAGGCGGCCCGTGCGGAATCATCCAAGGCCGCCTTGTTCGGGAAAAACAGCCGGGGCATAAAGACCTGTTTGATGCAGCCCCACCATAATTGCCCATGTTCATAAGGGATGTTCGCCGGCACGTTTTGGATCGTCAGGTCGAAGTAGTGGACATAGGTGACGCGAAGAATCAAGTCTTCAAATCCCTTTTCAAATGTCGCCGGGGTCATCGAAATGGCCTGTTCACCCAGCTTGGCCAGGCGTTGCTCCACCGGCACGCTGACGACTTGTTCGCCGGTGCCTCGGTTGAGGAAATCCCGATAGTCCGGTTTGATGGCCGTCCAGAATATGGAAAACCCCAACACCAGCAGGATCAGGATCACGGTCGGGAAAAGCCTCCACCCTTTGATGACCATGCCCGTTGCCGGCAGAACCAGGATGAGGATGTAAAAAATGTTCTTGAACTCGGAAAAAAACCCGATGAAACCCGACGCTACTTCCAGGCCCACGGCAAATATCAGCAGCCCATAATGACGCCTCTGCAAAATCACTGCATAAATCAGCAGATAGGCCATCATCCAGCGGAGGGTGCCCAGCGCAAGCAATGGCTGGGCCATACCCGGCATGGCAAAGGCAAACCGGTTGAGAACCGAGGAAAAAGCAAAACTGGCGAGATAATAAATGAAGATACGGTAAATTTGAAACTGGTGCACCTCCCGCCGCGCCTCCAGGACGGTTTTTTTATCCTGCTTCAATAGTGCCAGCCGCATGCCTACCGCCAACACCATGACTCCCGCCATGCTCAACCAGGTGGCTTCCTCAACCCTGGCTCCGCCCACGGTCAGGTCGTCGGCCAGGGATGTCCCTAAAACGTCACAATAGAAGATGGCCGCAGTCGCCTGCAGCCACTGCATGCCACAGGCGAAAAATAATACCGGCGGTTCGCCTTCAATCCAAAGCAGACCGAACAGCAGTGGAAGCATCAACAGGCTGCACAGGGTCAGCCCCACGTTGGGGGTTAAGCATGCCCAAAGGATGCCGAGGCTAATAAAAAACCAGAGCATCGCCGGCATCGTTTTAAGAAAAGCTCTGAATCCAGACACACGTTCCCGGCGGCGACCATGTGGGCGCGTTTTTGCGCTCTTACCGGCAGAGCCGGTTTGCGGTGGGTTTGGTGTGGTCAAATTATTCATGGACTGACAGGACAAATTCTTTGAACAGCGACTCGAACTCCATCACCATTTTTTCAACCGTAAAATGTTTGAAAACCCGTTCCCGTCCGGCCATGCCCATCCGCCGTGCCTGGTCGGGATCCCTAATTAACGAGGCTATTCGATCCGCCAGTTGTTGCGGTGAATTGGGTTCAACCAGCCAGCCGGTCACACTGTCTACAATGATTTCAGGCAGGCCGCCTCGACGACTTGCGACTACCGGCAAACCATAAGCTGAAGCCTCGACGGCAACCATGCCGAATGGTTCATCGAAGTTGCTTGGCACAACGCAAACATCGATCTCCCCGTATATCCTGTCCATGTTAGTCTCGTAACCCTTCCAAGAAAAGTTGCGTTCCAGCCCCGCCGACGAGATTCGCTTTTTGAGATGTTTGATGTAATCCGTGTTGCCACTGCCGAATATCTGAACTACAAAGTTCAGCGATTCACTCTTCAACAATGCCGCCGCTTCGAGAAGACAATCGTGACCCTTATGTGGTGATATTTGTCCGGCAATGCCTATGCGGAACGGTGTCCCGTTTTCCTGATTCCTCCTAGCAACAGCCCGACCGATTTCTTCCATCCGTCCTTGAGAGCAAGCGCCGATTTTGATGACGTTAATCTTGTCCTGTGGCACTTCAAGATTCGACAAATGTTTTGCCATGTAATCCGACGTTGCTACAAATTTTTTAAGTTTTCGACCCAGTATTCGATACATCCATTTATTTGGTGTATCCACCAACTTTGCACTATGTTCGATCAGAACAGCGGGTTGCCGTCCGAGAAAACAATAAAGGATCAATGCTTGTTTCGGATTAGTCAGGATTAGAACATTTGGGCGGAACGATTTTAACATCCAGAAAAATCTGATCCAATCACCGGGCAAATGAGCCAGAGTATTGGCTGTCCACCAAACGCCATGCCACGACAGCCTTAATACGAGCGTTCCAAGGCACAATTGCACGTCGGGGACATCCAACGCCTTCAAACGGCGGCTAAAATCCCCATCCGTCCATTTCGAAGTCACGGCGATCAGTTCATGCCCACCAAACTTGAACCCGCTCAACATATTCAGGCTCATGGCCTCGGCACCAAAGACTCGCCCTGAACTACAGACGGTAAGTATTCTCATTTTTTATGACACATCTTGCATTGACTGCAAGGTCCCTATAACTGCGGCCCTGATTGAATAATGTTTCAGCTTTTGAGATAATGCGGTTGAAAAATCAAAGCTGCTATCTTTGATCCCAGGCAATCGCACCAGCCGTTCCGCCAAGGCTGCGGCATTGCCAACCGGAAAACTAAATCCAGTCTTTCCTTCTTCAATCAAATCTGGGGCGCAGCCCACGGAATCTGAAACAATCGCCGGCAAACCGCAGGCCATCGCTTCGTTGACCGCCAATCCCCAGGTTTCGCTCTCCGAGGGCAACACCAGCACATCCGCCGCCACATAAGCCGCCGGAAGTTCCGACTGGTTGAGAAAGCCAGCGAAGGAAGCGGGTGGAAGTTGATGGTTGATGGTTGATGGTTGAGGAGCGCACCTCACCCCGGCCCTCTCCCCATCGGATGTGGAGAGGGAGGCGTTTTCGGCGTCGAAGACGACGTTGCAACTTTTCCGAAGTTCAGCGCCCAATGCGCCGCTGCCCACAAACAACAGATGAACCGGTCGTTTGCTGCTTTGCTTTGCGTCCTTTGCGTTCTCTGCGGTTAAAATTCGCGCAGCTTCCACCAGATCCAGCGGACGCTTCTTGGCAATGAACTTGCCGCAAAACAGCACGCAAATCGCCTCCTCCGGAATCCCCCACCGCCTTCTGATTTCAGCTTTTTGGCTTTTCAGTGTTTCAGCTTTTTGTTTGAAAAAATCATTGTCCACAAAATGCGGCGCAAAAAAAAATTTCTTCGCCGGCACCCCGTAATGTGCCAGATACTCGCGGTTACGCTGGCCGACCACCAGAAAGCCGTCAAACTGCCGCAACATCAGGCGATAGCCAATTTCCTTGATCCAGGTCTTGAGCCGGGAGCGCGGTGTCATGAGTTGCGAGTCGCCCCGCACCAGCACGGGAATTCCCGCCCGCCGGCACGCCCGAATCGCCTGCCAGTAACTTTTTAGATGCCACCCACAGACGATGAAAGCGTCGAAGCGGCTAGGCCGCTGGTCATTGACCACTGACGACTGACCACTGACTTGTTGCCCCGTCGTCCGTCGTCCGTCGTCCTGTAGTCCTTCAATGATTTTTGCTATTTCCGGTGTATCGCAGCCAAAAAAACGGCTGGGTGATGGGTGCGACGAAATATTTTTCAAAAACTGGTGGTGATACCCGGATAGCAAATCCACGTCCCAATTAAAACTTTTTCCAAAGCCTTCCCCCTGCTGTGTGGCATCAGGCCGGTGGGCAAAAAATATCTCCAGCTCCACTTCCTTGGCCAGCGCGCGAAACCACGGTGCCTGGTATTGAATCGGATGACTGGTGAGAATGCCAAGGCGCATAATTAAAAGCTAAAATCTGAAACGCGGAAATGCTAAAAGTGAAAAAGGCTGAAACTAATTTTTCTGATTTCAGTGTTTCAGGTTTTTAGCGTTTCAGTTTTTAATGACAGTGCTTTATCAAACACTTCGCACAGCTTCCGCGTCATTTCGCGCGCGGTATATGGCGCAAACGCAGCCCAGTCGGTGGCAGGAGTGGGAGGAAACCCCAAAACACTAAAATTCTGAAATTCTGAAACGCTGACACTGGTTTCTGTTTTTAGTTTTTCAGAATTCCTGTCCTTCAGAGTCTTGCCCTCAACATCATTTTCCGATTTTCGCATTTCAGTTTTCAGTTTTTCAGCGTTTTTGTCTGGGAAAAACCAACCCGTTTTCAGGATGCGTTCAGAAATATCTTCGACTGATTCGCCATTACGGAATGTTGCTGCCGTTCCGGCCTTGGTTTTGGCCAAGATGTCCACGACTGAACTCGCTTCATGGAAAACAGCCAGTAACGGCTTTTTGGCCAGAATGTAGGGATAAAGTTTTGAAGCGGTATAGCCCGGATCATTTGAACCGGGGATGAGCAGCGCATCGGCATCCAGCAAACATTGCAGCGCCTCAAAATACGGAATCCGGTCGGTCTGTTCGCTCACAATATCTGACAATCCAGCCTCAAGGGCGAGCGGCTCAACGGTTTTGGTCGCCCGGCCCTTGGAGGCATAGCTGGTGCCGACAAAGTGAATTTGCAGTTCCTTCCTAAATTCCGGCTTCGCTTTCAGGACAAGATTCAACGCTCCAAAAAACGAGCGGAGCGCCGTGCCCATGTCCGCACCGCCGCGTCCCACATAAACACAATGACGCCTTCCATCATGTGGATCAAAAACACTTTGCCGCACCGGATTGGTGCGCAATAAATCGTAATCGGCTTCTGCTGCGCCAAATGGCAGCGTTGTGAACCGGTCGTCGGGCAATTCCGGATACCGGCGCTGGAACATTTTGGGATATTCCGGCGAGACACACACAATGTGCGCCGCATTCCGCACCACTGGCGGCTCCAAACGCCCGGCCCGCCACTGGACAAAACCATATTTGAGTCGCCCGCCCGGCGGTCGCTGGTCCGTGTGAGTCTTATAATAATCCGACCGCCAGGGGTCTTGAAAATCCAGCACATACGGAACGCCGAATCTTTTCCGCCAGATTGGCCCGAAAGCCATGACGGGGAAAACCGTGGTGGAGAAGAAAACCAGGTCAAACTGTTCCTGTTTCAATAATTTTTCTCCCGCGTGCTTTAAGTAGCGGCCGGCTCGATAGGCCAGACTGCCCACGCCAAACCTCCGGGTCCACTTTGCCGACAGTGCTTCAGCCCAGACGACACGCACGTCGGACGGAATCGTTTGTGCCAGCAACGGGTCATGGAATCCTTCAACCTGCGCCGGATTGACGGCCAGCACGGTCGGCTCCCAGCCGAACTCCTTGAACAGTGGCAGCGCCATCCGCACGCGCTGGTGGTCCGGTGCGTTCACGGGCGGGAAATGCGGGGAAACGATTAAAACTCTCATGTGATGCTACATTTTTACTCCATCAAATGGTGACGCCAAGCACCACGATTTGCCTTGCCTCACGGCACCGTTTCGACAAATACCCCCAATCCCGAACCCAAAGATGATTGTTTTTTTTCTCCGTTGAGTTTTCGATTTTTAACTCGCGCTCGAATGGATGGTAACAGGCACGATTAAACCCTGCCGCCGACATGATGGCGGCGATCTGCGGATCATCGCCTTCGAGCAAAACGGACTTTAAGGTTGGCTGTAGCAAAGCCTGTCGGCCACCGGACAACACTTCCTGCTCAAACCCCTCAACATCCACTTTCCATAAGGAAGCCGGTTTATCCGCCAGTAAATCATCAAGCTTTTGAACCGGGACATCAATTTTCCTGCCCATATAGCTTTCATCCACCACTCGATTGGTGGTGTCCTGATCGGCGCTAAACGACAGGGTGGCAGCGGTGCTGCCAGCGGCGCATTGGAAGGCTTCCACCTGCGAACCCAGGTCGTTCATACGAAGATTTCGTTGTAGCCGGGCAAATGTTTCTGGAACCGGTTCGAGAGAGAGGCAATGCGCCCTGGCTACTTTGGCCGCCAGCACGGTGTAACTGCCAATGTTTGCGCCAACATCCAGAAATAAGTCGTCCGGCCTTAAAACATGCAAGACAAAGGCCATGTCCACAAATTCGTGTAGGCCGCAATAGATGTTGCCGGTGGCTCCGGTCATGCCCGGTTCAACCACCAAAACGGAGTCCTCAATAAATGGCATCACCACCGGCCTTTTCAAAATCCGCGAGCCGATTTGCCAGCGAACCCAACGCCCCAAAGCGACAGTTTGGTTTCGGGACGCAAGCGGATGGGATTTGATAAACCTCTTGGTTCTAAAGAATGATCGGATCATTTCTACAGTAATAATTGTGAATACATTTCGAAATATTTATCACTCACCACTCCCGAACTAAATTCTGTTTCCGCCCGCCGACGGCAGTCTGCGCGGTCGATAACCGGTAGCTTTTTTATGGCAGCGCAAGCCTGCTCCACACTGTCAACCAAGAATCCATCCACGCCATTTCGCACAATTTCCGGCAACGCGCCGCGCGGACACGAAATCACCGGCGTGCCGCAGGCCAGCGCCTCGGCAAACACGATGCCGAACGGTTCATCCCATTCAACCGGCACCAGCATGGCCGCAGCCTTTCCCAGCAATTCATTTTTTTGCGTGTCATTGACCGGACCAATATACTCGATGCCATCACGCCCAAGCCACGGCGCGATTTCCTTCTCCCAATAATGTATGCCCTCACTGTCCTCCACACGGTTGCCGGCGATGATCAACCTGCGTTTTGCCCTCCGGGCAATCGCGATGGCCGTGTGCGCGCCCTTTATGCGCTCAATACGGCTCAAAAAAACCAGCGGTGCGTCCGGCGCAACCGTCGGCGAAAAATGATAAAAATTCGTGTCCACAAAATTGGGAATGGCCGCCCATTTTCCACCCCATTGCCGGCCCTGGGCCGCGATGAATTCACTGCATCCGGTGAAGACCAGATTTCGACCAGCCAGTTTCGCGGCGCGTTTCACCTGTCTTCCCGTGGGTTTCCGTTGGTAGGACATCACCAAGCGTGGAGTGCGGAGTCCGAAGTGCGGAGTGAGAAACAGTGGCAGTAAATAGGCCAGACGGGAAAAACTATGCACCACGTCCGGTTTGAAGGCACGCACTGCCCGCCACAATGCCGCAGTGTTGCGCAAACTGTCGGTCAGCCGGTTTGATTTTCGTCCGGGCCAGGGCAGGAAATAATCCGCCGGACATTGCGAATCGGGATGCGCCACCAGAGCGACCGTATGCTGGCGCAATCTCAATTCGGCTATCAACCCATCCACAATCCGCTCAATACCGCCATACATCCTGGGTGGCACGGGGATTTCAGGGTCAACTGTCAGGAGAAGTCTCATTTACACCACCGCTTATCTGAGCGAAGTGGGCTGTCAACCGGAACAAAAATCAAATCGGCCTGCCATAACGCCTGGTCGAGTGGCCGGCGGGTCAGACCGCAAATATCAAACGCAACCCATTTTCGCTCGGCAAACCACCCGATCAAATCATGCAATAGCGGCACATTTTTGTGTAAATCTAAAAGATTTACTTCTGCCAGCACCACCTCAATTTGCGGAAGTGTCTGTTGGGATCCCTTGAGTATTTCCAATTCGTAGCCCTGCACGTCAAGTTTCAAGAAAGTGGGTGCTTTGCCATTGAAATCGGAAGCAACTACGTCATCTACAGTCCGCATGGGAAAGTCCGCTTGCTGGATTTGCGGCACGGCATTCTCAATCAAGACCGATGAAGCCGTCTCCGCCAAATTCAAAGTCACAGACGGACGTGCCACTGCTCCCAGAAGACACTCAAAAGCTTTCACCTGATTGAGCCTGGTATTTGAACGAAGCCGTTTCAATGGTGAAGGCTGAACTTCAAAACAAACAAGTTTTGAGGAGGGCCAAATACGCAAACAAGATTGTGCAAAATCTCCCTGATAGGCACCGACATCAAAAATTGACCCCGGAGAAAACCCACAGGCTTTTAATCTTTCTAGGGCAAATTCAATGCGCGGCACCTGTAGCCGCCGATCAAGGTAATCATGGACAAATTTTTTAAGCATAATTTTATTCGGAACACATTTGTCTCTGGCGATTCAACCACGCTTGAAATTATTTTGTCGCTTCAACATAAAGACTTTCACCTCGCCGCAATTCTCTATCAATTAGCAGCACGGGGTCTTTTCCTTGTCGATAATCCCGAATTTCTACACTGCTAAATCCGGACGCACGACAACGCATCGCTAATGTTTCATTGTCAAAAATGAATTTGTGCTCCACTCCTTGATGGAAAAGTTCGTTGATGATTTCAGCACGACTGTTGTAATAACCCTCTGGAGAGTTGCGGATTTTAAGCATATGATTTAATCCCCCTGAAACATAACTCTCAATATATTTTTGAGCATCCGGCGTAACCAGTCGTATCGTGCCACCGACTGCCAGCACACGATGACACTCCCCAAGAAATATTCCCAATTCATCAATATAATCTAAATGTTCAATAAAATGCTCGGTGAAAATGCCTTTGAAGATGCCCGATTGAAAAGGTAGATTGGAGCGGCAGTCACATACTGCATCAAGCCCCGGGTAGTCAAATGCATCAATATTGAAGAACCCTTTGTGCGATTCTGGCCCGGGTGCTATGTTTAGATACTTTTTGCCGGACGTGTCCAAAAGTTTCGCCGCAAAGGCACGCTTTAAGGCCAATTCTAAAAAACGCTTTTCAAAACGTGCTGTTTGCAAAAACTTTCTGGAGAAAACAGAAAGCATGGAGCGTTTCAAACTACTGGTCGAGGCCGGATACAGGTTGCCCAGCAAGTAGCCCCGATTTTTAAATTCAAGATTCATTGTTGTGGAGTGTTTCTTCCGATTGGCGCTTGTGTTATTAAGCTCTGGCTTGATCAAATCATCGCAGTTGGGCTTATAAATACCTTTTCACCATAGTCAACAGCGTCCCACGTTCTTCTGGGTGTTCCCAGTGCCAGCGGCGTCTGGCAGCGTTCCAAGCCGCCTGCTTCGCCTGGGTCAACGCAGTTTTGTCTCCGGCCCACAGCTTCAGTCCCGCAGCCAGGGCGGGAATATCTCCCGGTTCATACAATAGAGCGCCAGGCCCAAGATCCCTTGCCAGATCCCGTTGGCCGGGAGTGTTGGTAAAAACAACCGCCAGGCCGGCAAGCATGTAAGTGAATGCCTTGTTGGTTAAACAAATCTGACGGTTGAAAGGCGTGTTTTGTTCCAAAGCCAACCCCACATCATAATCCTCGGCAGTTTTGATCATTTCATCCGGTGCGGCTGGTGGATGGACTTGCAATTTTAATCTGGGGGCAACCTCTGCCGCCAAGGTTTGTATTGAGTTTATATATTTTGGAATTGTCCGCCCGCGCAGATGCAGTTCCATCGGGAAAGCGGCTAGGCCAGCCGCGCGGATCACATCCTCCAATCCACGACCTCCGCCAATCGTCTGGCTGAACCAATATAATTTCAGCCCGGAACCGGAGCTGGTGGTCATCGGCGGCGGGGTTTTGGGCAGGGGAAAAACATTGTTCAAAACAACCGGCTTCACTCCGTATTTTGAGTGATAGGCTTCGGCTATTGCCCCGCTGCCGGCAGTCAGAAAGCTCGCCTGATGAAGGATTTTTTTTCCAATTTGTGCAATCAACGATTGCGCCAGTTGGGAATCCGGTCCAGCCTCCTGCTCCGCGCTGTGAAAGTCCTCCAGGTCCAGGGCAAATGGAATACCCAAGCGCCTTGCCGCTTCCGCCACCACGGCAATTCCGCCGGAAGTTCCGCCATAGATGAAGTCCGCCGGTGCTTGAACCACCAGCTTCACCAATTCAGGATGTGCCCGGCTGAATGCACTGGCTTGAACATTGAATCCCATTTTGCCCGCGTCCAAGGTGCGCGCCAGTCGTCTGGCCAGATGAAAACGGACGGCGGTTTTGTAGTATTGGAATGGCGCGCGGGATTTTTCATATTCAAATACGCTCCATTGCCAGTTGCGCGTTTGCCGGATCTGCCGGTCAGCTTCTTGTGCCCACGGGATGTAGCTTGCACTCACCACCCGCACATCATAGCCCGACTCGTGCAAGGCATCCGCAACCTTTAACATTCGCGGGCAGGTCGCCAGATGTCCGGCGGTGATGATGCAAACTCGTTTTGGCATTGTGGCGGGTCTGGTGACCTCATGCAGAATCGGCATGTCCAAAGACCGCCTAAAAATATACAGACGTTGGCTTCAGTCTGCCCATCAAGCCGGCGCGGTTGAAACCATGTCGCGCGGCGAATTTTTCAACACGGCGCGCCATGCGCCAGCCGATGACTATTTTGAGGAACTCAAAGCCCGGAGAGCCGGTGGCCACACGGTCTGCCCCGCCCAGTTCCTGAATTCTTTGAGACATCTGCCTGAGGAGGTCTGGGTGTTCCGGGTAATAGGCATGGACAAAATGCTGCTGCATCAAGTTGGCACAGGCACGCCGGACACGGGGAGAATCATCCACTTTGAGCAGATGCCCAGTCCCCAGTAAGAGCGAGAGAAGGGCTGATTCCACGGCCTTGCGGTCAGACTTGGCCGAAAGACTAGCTCCCAGCCCGGAACGATAATAAAGCTTCGCCCCCGGTGTGAACTGTATGGTTTGTGCCTTTAGCAAGACTCTGGCAAAGAATTCAAAGTCGTTGATTAATGAAAGTCGTTCGTCCCAAAGTCCTGCCTGATTCAAAATTGGGCGTGGGATCAAAAACATGCCACATTGCATCATTCTACCGCCCCCCTCCCAAGCCCGCAATAGCCAGTTGATCGGATCCAATGTTTCCCAGGTGGAATCAGGTATAAATTTTGCTTCCTTAAGCTGGTTGTAAAATCGCGCCCAGCCACACATAGCTATTGCATCCTGCCGTCCGTCTAAGGCGATCATCTGCTTTTCAATACAGTCTGGCGAAAGAACATCGTCAGCGTCAAAAAATTTGACGTAACCGCCTTTAGATTCTGCAAAAGCCCGATTCGCTGCCGCACACTGGCCTGTGTTGCTCTGATGGAGGACTTTGACTCCACGGGCACGAAACTTTTCAAGAATTTCTCCGCTGCCATCCGTCGAGCCGTCATTCACGACAATGATCTCCTTGTTCGGCCATGTTTGAGCCATGGCTGACTCGATCGCTGCATTCAGATATTTTTCCGCATTGAAGCAGGGAATTAAGATTGAGACACTCTTGTCCATGGCCAAAGAACTAATTGAAAATAGCATTAGGCCATTTTGTATTGCGCCAGCGACGAAAACGCATAGTGTTTCGCACTCCAACTAGATACGACAGCCCGTTCAGCAGTTTTGAATTACACCCGGCACCTTTGAATCCGCATTTGCGGGCCAGTTGAATGCCTCGTTCCACCCAAAAATCACATTCCGGAATCTCTTGTAAGTGAAATCCTGAAGCAATTCGAACAGCTTCCTGACCGATGATGCCATGATAGCGCAGATCAAGTGTTTCCGCATAATCTTCCAGGCACTTCAGACGGTCTTGCGAACATTTGACCCGGTTTCTTGCTGAAAATGAATTGCCATGTATCAAGTTGGTCACCAAGGGAACCTGAATGACCTTGAACATGCACCCTGCGGCTGCCAGACGCACATGCAAATCCGGGTCTTCCGAGCCACGGATATCCTCGCGAAATCCTCCAATGCGTTTCAGCCAATCACGCGAATATAATCCCACAATTGCATATCCAGTGTTGCGAAGAAAAAAGTCTATCGGATCATGCGTCTGCTCAAGTCCGGTGTAATCCGTCAGACATACCTGTTTGCGGCTGTTTCGATCCATCACAATCATGCTGCAGATCACCGCTCCAATACCGGGCCGGATTTCTGCAACCATGCTTTGAACAAAATCCTTGGAGATTAAATCATCGGCGTCGTGAAAGTGTATCCATTCCGCGATACTGGCTTCAATCAGCCGATTTCGTGCCCAAGCGGCACCGCGGTTGTCCGGTCCCTGGAGCAGCCGATAACCCGATTGGGTAATCACTTGGGCGGTAATGTCCGAACTAGCATCATCGTAAAAGATGATTTCATCAAAAGGCTTCGTTTGCGTTTTGATGCCCGCAATGAGCTCGCTGAGATATGTCGCAGCGTTGTAACAGGGAACCAGAATGGCAGTTGTGGGCATCTCAAGATTTATACGGGGATGTCAAAATAATAAGCGCGATTATTACAATCCCATTCTTAATCAGGCAAAAGTTTAAACGGTGGCGGTCTGTCTTTTGATGGTGCCCCTAAACTTCACAATTCCGTTGATTTCATTTTGATAAAGGGAAAGTGTGTTAGGCTTTGAATTCTCCAGAACTTCAAAATCCCCCAATTCGATGTCTTTTTGTATTCCCTCTCCAGAAGCCCAGACTTTCACGGAATATCTTCCAGGCACAAGTTCCAGGTTATTAATCTGGACTGTAAACACCTCTTTTGTGTTGGACCTAATCACTATCGAATTTCCAGTAAGCCGCAAATCCAGCAAGCCAACACGCTGGCCTCGGTCATTCTCAATTATGATGGCCAGTTCCAACAATTGACACTCCAATGCAGCTTCGCAGATTAAGCTCATTTGTGCCGGTTCTCCCGATGTCAGCAGCGCTTCGGTTGTCGGATATTTTAGTGTTAAACATAAACCTTTGGTGCCTTGCGGCAGGCTTTTTAAAGGGAGGTTTGAATGCGCGCGGCAAATATATTCGGCAATTACTGCCTGCGTGGCTCCCGAAAATGCAATTTTCCCCGACTGAATCATAATGGCGGTCGGGCAGAGTTTGGTGACTGCATCCAAGTTGTGGCTGACAAAAAGCACGGTGCGGCCCCCAGTGCTCACCTCCTGCATTTTACCCAAACATTTTTTTTGGAACTCGGCGTCGCCCACCGCCAGCACTTCGTCCACAATCAGGATTTCCGGTTCCAGATGCGCGGCCACAGCAAAGGCCAGTCGCACATACATGCCGCTGCTGTAGCGTTTCACCGGCGTGTCCAGAAACTTATCCACCTCGGCAAACGCAACAATCTCGTCAAATTTCTTCCGAATCTCCGCCCGGCTCATGCCCAGAATCGCGCCGTTCAGGTAGATGTTTTCGCGCCCGGTCAGTTCCGGATGGAACCCGGTGCCGACCTCCAGCAAACTCGCCACGCGGCCCCGCAGATGCACACGCCCGGTGGTCGGCTCGGTGATGCGGCTCAGGATTTTCAGCAGCGTGCTCTTGCCCGCCCCGTTCCGCCCGATGATGCCCACCACTTCGCCGCGCTTGACCTCAAAGGAAACGTCCTTGAGAGCCCAAAAATCCTCGGAGGACTTTCCAGAGGTCGGAGATCGGAGGTCGGAGATCTGAGTCTGACTTCTGACTTCTGACTTCTGACCTCTGGAAAAAAGCCGCCTGGCTTTTTCCGCGATGACATCCCGCAGGGCCACATAGCGCTGCCGCTCGGCCTGGTGTGCAATCCGGTATTTCTTGCCCAGATTCTCCACGGAAATGATGACATCGCTCATTATTCTAAAAACTGAAAAGTTAAAACGCTAAAAATCTGAAACCAATCAATCCAAAATTGGAACACCGTCCTCCAATTCGACAGCCAGAAAGCCCTTGGGATTGCCGACTGCGGCGATTGACGTTCGGTGCGGGTCGCAAAATATCGTTTCTGGCGAAAATATTGAAAATTCTACCTAATTCCGCGTCCAACTGGCTAAATTTGACCATTTTCAGCCGTTTGTTAATTAATTCGTAATGTTTGCTTACCATCTCGCGACGTGTGTTAGTTAACTCGTGACGTTTGTTCACCGTCTCGCGACGTTTGTTAGTTAACACGTGACGCTTGTTTACCGTCTCGCGGCGTGTGTTAATTAACTCGTTACGTTTTCTTACCGTCTCGTGACGTTTGTTGGTTAACACGCAGCGTCACCATGTCAACAAATGAGACAGCACAAACCTCATAAAAGCAGAAACCGGTAACCACGAACCATACAAAATACACAAACTCGCTACTAGATGATTGCACACGTCTGGCATATTTCGCGGTTCATACCGGTTCCTGTTTTCTGCCATTCTCCAAAATTCAGCATTTCAGTATTTAATCCGGTAAAATGCATATTTGAGGATTTCGTTCTGGAAGGCAACCACGCCCTGATCATGCTTCCACCAGTCGGCCAGGGTGTATTCGCGCACGGGCACGGCGTCCACTTCCACCCGGATGCCCGCCGGGCCGAGTTCCTTGCGGAACAGCCAGCCCGCCCGCCGCGAGTGAAAGACATCCGTGGCGACGATAAGCCGTTTGATGTTGTTCGTCTTCGCCCAGTTGCGGACGGCAATGGCTTCATCATGGGTGCTGTTGACAAATCCCGGTGCCACCACGATGGCCGAGTCGGGCACTTCTTTTTTCACCAAAATCCGGCGCGCAATTTCCGTTTCCGGCGGGTTCACCCCCAGTTGTTCGGAGGGCTCGGGCTTGGTGGCCGTTAGCAGAATTTTCGGGGCCAGACCCAGATGATACAGGCGGGCGGCTTCGAACGGGCGGGTTTCCACCCCGCCGCCCAGCACCACGATGACGTCGGCCCGGGTAAGTGGATCATTGACGACCCAGACCCGCGCCGCGCCGCGCAACAGCGGTGCGCGGAAGATGTAACCGGCGACAGCCAAAAGACCCAGGACCAGCAGGACGGCAACGAGGAGTTTGAGAAAGCGCATGAAAAAAGCTGAAATACAAACAAACTAAAATGCTAAAATTAACAAAAGTCTGCTTTTTTACGGAGTTTCGACACGATGGTTGTAAAAATCGCAAGCAGTTCACCTGTCTCCCCTAACAGTTGCTCAATAAAATTGACTGATATTCCACAATCATCACGCAACAACTCCAGCCACAATTGGCTTTCATCCGCTTCCTGGAGAAGTCCGTCCAATTTGGAGCAGAATTCTAAATCGGAACGAGCCCGCGACGCTTCACGCGCGTGTGCAGCGACCGAAGTGCCCGAGCGGAGCAGTTGCTTTCCCAACACGCGCACTTCTTCACGCTCCTTTGGCAATTCCACATAAATGCGAATGATCCCCGACGCAAAACGTTGGGTCCGATCCCGCAATTCTTGTGAAAGCCTGCTCATTTCAGCGTTTCGGTTTTCAGTTTTTTAGAATTTTAGCATTTCAGCTTTTTAAATAACGTCCGCAAACGTCCGCTCCATTTTCCGGAAATACCAGATGCCTGAAAGACAGAGGACGGAGGTCAGCAGGACGGAGGTCAGCACGGTGGTTGCGTCCAGCGGGGATTCACCGCGCAGCAGGCACCAGCGGAAGCCGTCTATCACGCCAACCATCGGATTCAGCGAGTAGAGCAGCCGCGCCGGCAGATCCATGCCGTGCCAGTGCCAGAATTCCGGCACGCGTGTGGTGCTGTAACCGACCGGCGAGAGGAAAAAGCCGAATTGCACGACGAAGGGGACAATGTAGCGGAAGTCGCGGTATTTCACGTTGAGCGCGCACAGCCAGAGACCGATGCCGAAGGCGGCCCCGAACGCTAGCAGCATGAACAGCGGCAGGGCCAGCAGCCGGAAGTCCGGGGCAAAATGATACCAGAGCATCAGCGCGGCCATGAGTCCCAGCGTGATCAGGAAGTCAACGAAGCTCGTGATGACCGAACCCGCCGGGATGATGAGGCGCGGGAAATAAATCTTGGAGATGAGGTTGGCATTCCCGATGAGGCTGTTGCTGGCCTCGCTCATGGCGGTGGAGAAAAACTGCCAGGGCAGATTGGCCGCCATCACCAGCAAAGCGTAAGGCACGGCGGCGGGCGCGGGCAGTTTGGCGATCTTGCTGAACACAACGGTGAAGACAATGGTGGTCAGCAGCGGCCGGATGACGGCCCACGCCACGCCGATGACGGTCTGCTTGTAGCGCACGGTGACATCGCGCCAAGCGAGGATGACGAACAGCTCGCGGTAGCGCCAAAGGTCGCGCCAATAATTCTTCTCGGTGCGGCCGGGTTCGAGTATCAGATCCATAAGGGTAAAAGCAGGAATTCTAAAAGCAAAAAACTGAAATTAGACGGTGATGATTAATAGGCGGCGGGGAAGTGGAACTCAATTTTTGATTCCTGTTTTGTCCCACATTTTTTACTTTCAGCGTTTCAGTATTTCAGTTTTCAGCTTTTTTGTTTGTTGTTCCAGCACTGACTCGCATTCCTGAAGCACCTGACCGGTCGTGATGCGTTGCAGACATTCCATCTTGCGCTCCACGCATTCGATCAGACCGCAGCCTTCGCACTCGATGTCGGAACGCAAAATGCGATGGCCTCCGCCCAGTGGTTCCCAGATTCCCGGCGCGGCGCGGGAGGAAAACACGGCGACACAGGGAACATCCACGGCCGCCCCCAGGTGCATGGTGCCGGTGTCATTGGTCAACAGGAACGCGCAGTGTTTCAAGGCCGCCGCCGATCCACGCAGGGAAAGTTTTCCGGCGGCGTTGTAACCGCAACCCCAAGCTGATAGAAGCCGGTTTCCCAACCCAACATCCTCGTTCCCGCCGAACACCACGGGCCAGACGGCATTTTTTTTTATCAAGTCCACCACAACCTCGCGGAACCGTTCTTCCGGCCAGCGTTTGGCCGGCATCTTGGACCCCGGTCCCACCCCGATCCAAGGACGGTCGTGATCGGCGGGCAGGCGGGCGAGCCACGCGGCCACTTCCGTTTCCTCCGAAATATCCAGCCCCAAGTCAGCACGAGCCTGTCCCGGCAGGGTAACCGAAATCCCATCCGCCCGGAGCCGGTCAAGAAGCTGGTCCGCCTCCGATTGCAGGCGGGACAAAGGTTTGCCCGTAGTTTTTTCCGGCAACTCGGCAAAGCCGGTCATGCCGATGAAATTTTTAATTCCGGCGAGCTGGAAAAATTTCCGGTCACGGTTGACCTGCTCCGGGGAACGCACCGATGGGGAAAGATACACCAGGGT